>Ga0209628_10002606_pt1 | contig 12327 bp, 10 predicted proteins | sample TergutCu122P4_FD_187285 | JGI IMG/M metagenome (GOLD analysis project Ga0209628, IMG submission 187285) | Cubitermes ugandensis P4 segment gut microbial communities from Kakamega Forest, Kenya - Cu122 P4 (SPAdes) (version 2) | ecosystem: Host-associated > Arthropoda: Insects > Digestive system...
CTGCTAAAGGTATCCTACAACTTCCACATCGCTGGCAACGGGTTGTACACAATGCTGGTGACTACAGTGAAGGGCAGTAAAACTTCGAAACATGTATCTATTTTGTATCAGTTGTAAATAAATAGTTGTCACTATTAAAGTTCCAACCCTCATATATTACCTTACGAGAAACAGTGGATGACTTCCTGCTATATTTTGCCTGTGGAATGTTTCTTCTCATGGTCCAGGAATAATCATCCAGTGTACTGGGACTCCACTTGTCTTGGTACCACTTTTCCATGGTGGAAATGTCCTGGTGAAATTGCTGTCTCTGTGTAGTGCTCACTCCCCCGAGATTTTCTTGGAAGAAGTCTAAGTGAGAGTCTAAGAAATGCACCTTTAAAGACATATTACATTCCATAATGGGATTGTACAAGATCAAACACCATATCACGATAGTGTTCCGCCTTATGATTTCCCACAAAATTTGTAGTGAAATTTTTTTAATGATTTCCATGCTGGTTTTTTACACTTCACTTAGCTGGTTTTCAAATTATGCGTCCTGTATTAACTCTCTTATTTTAGGTCCAAGAAATACCCCTTCTTTGATTTTTTCATCACTTATTGAAGGAAACTTATTTTTAAAATACACAAATCCAGCCCCATTGTGATCCATTGCCTTGATGTGCAGTGGAGGTAAATTAACTTTTTCAGGGTTAATTAGTGGAATATTCACTACATTTTTCTGTCCTGGAATGAGTGATACTTGTTTAGGCCACTTTTTGGATGTAATGATGTTTTCTATCTGTACTATCCCACTACCATAGCAAGCAACAAAACTTTGTATGGCCAAGCAAGAGAGCAGTGACATTTAAATCCCCACAAATATTCCATTTATATTTTTCACACTGGACGTTTTCCAGAAGTAGTTTCATATTTTCATAGGACCTTTCATGTTGATGGCACAGGCTGGGGGTACAGATGGGAATTTATTCCTTTTACTTAGAAACACAGCTTTTAAGCTAACATTTGAAGAGTTGATAAACGCCACTCAGTTGGATCGCGCTGTTGTACAAGAGTGTCTGTAACAGAGGAAACGTCATTACAAAATACCAGATCATTTATTTGAGAGAAAAATCTTTGAATTCATTGTGGCATTATCAAAAGACACACATTTCAGTATCTTGGTGGAGAAGATTCCATCCTCTTAAGTCTGGAACCAGAGGTCAGCTTGTGTTTTAGACAAATTAAAATCACGGACAAGGTAATTAATATTGCCTTCTGTTAATAAATGGGGTTCAAATGAGGAACAACTTCCTTCAAATGTCCAGTCACAATCAAAATTGTCCCCGTCTTGCTGCCCATGATCTTCTTCAGAATTAGAGTTGTCATCGCTAAAGGCCAGATTTTCCAGAGGCTTTGGTGCAGGTAACTCTTCACTATGTGGGACAGGCCTCATTGCAGATGGCAAATCTGGATATTTCACTGTGTGTTTGGATTTGGAGGTGATCCTTGTTTCATTTGTTAAACAAAGGAACAATTGGATGAGTGGTCTTTTGGTTTCCTCCCAACTATGGGAATGGCAAACAGCATTTGGCACGAACCATTTACCCATCCTGTAAGAAGCCTCACACATGTTACACAACAAATGTGAGGGGCCCAACTTTAATCTTGGTCTCCCACTATTCACCCAAAATAAGCTCTTAACATTTCTTGTGAGTAGTGTAAAGTTTTGCTTCTGAGATTTGAAGGTTAGTTCACCACACATGTAAAAGAAGGTGTCAGAATAATTTAAACACTTCCTTGGCATGGTGAAAATATAATAAAAACAGTCCTGTTACACAAAACACTTCTTTAAAAAGAACACTTAACACTTGCAACTTTTCAAAGCACAGTCCAGTACACCAGTAGCAGTGCTGTGTTCCTCAAGCAGAGCTTACTGTTAGTTTCATGTGCCAACGTGTCAATACATGTCTGAGCTTGCACAGTCTGGCTGTTTGTGATTAGGCTCATATGCTTACTGTCTTTCTTGTGATTAAGTTTTCATGCCCACACTTTGTTTGAAATATAATAAAAGTGTATCAGCCAATTTTAAAAGTTACAGGTAGGGCGACAAAAAATCTAAATTTGCTAACATTGCGTTTTAAAAAATTATTTCACACAAAAACTGTGGGTGGAAGAGCAATTCTAATAACAAATTTGACTTCAGCATGAAAAAAATATATAAGAAACACAAATTATTTTGAAGCTTTCCACACTGTGCATGCTTGCACTCAGTCACTTCTTTTTATTCCTACTAAATGCACAATATGTGTTAAATATGTATGTTTATCACCAATTGCCTCCTGCATGTTTCGGTGTTTGTTACACCATCTTTAGGGAGACCATTGCTTTACTTGCCCAAAAACTATATCCTTTTTGCATTGTTGTTGTAAAATGTACAGTTAGGTATTTGAACAAACATTTTTAAGATACAACAGGACAAAATGCATAGTGTTTTAAACATTGTAACAGCATTGTAAATAAAAAAAATAGGATATATTGTACATATTACAGCAACATTTTAAACAGCATATAGTTTGTGAGCAAATAACACAATGGTCTCCCCAAAGATGGCTTAACAAACACTGAAACATGTAGGAGGTAATTTGTGATAAATATGTGTATTTCACATATGACGTACATTTAGTTGGAATAAAAAGAAATGATTAAACACAAATTAGTTGTCATGTGACAAAAATTATGTTTAGCAGTGTTATCGTAGGCCTAGTTACGAGTTTGCCTACTGTACCTCTCGCGGTAAACCACTGATACAACACCTTGTCAAGTTGCGCTAATGGAGGCTCTGTGAATGTCTTTCGCTTGAAAAGGGCCTTCACACTTTAATTTGGTGCCATAAATGATCCTATTTGGCCTATATTGTAGATAGTTGACAATCCAACATTGTGTGAAGACAAAACCTCTCTTCGATTTTCACCTCTTTGAAGCCTAAGGTTTTTGTGTAATCATTGAAGTTAACTGTTTTTGCTTACCAGCAGGACTGTACATGAGAATGTGAGACTGTAGTACCTTGTTTATTCATCTTCGGATCCTCTGAAGCCATTATAGTAGCTCAAACAAAGAGTAACAAGTGACACAATGGAAATAAATTTCACAGCAGTGCTACAGATTTTGCCAAACAAGTGGTTTGACCTACTAGTTTTTTTTATGCCACCAGGGTGTGGAACAGTACCAATTTATGAATACTTATAAAGTATCATGGTTGGAGAGAAATTGTGTGCTAGTGACTTAACATCCAGAGTACCCAACATAAAATCACTACATGTACAAATCGTGGGACTATTCCCTTCAAGTGCAAGATTACCAGAGTTTCTGGATTATCAGATGATGGATTGAAGAAATTTTGCTGTGATATGATGTACCTCATACATTCCCTCACAAGTTTCTCTATTGATAAGGAACTAAAGTCATTTGGAAATGAGCAACTTTGGAAAGGATCACAAACTGAGCTGCTTGAGAATTGTTTTAAAATTTCAAACAGTGTGGATTGGATGTTTTTTGACAGTGTATTTTTCTTTAAAATTTTACGATTATAAAAATGTATGAAACACAACTTTTACGCAAGCAATGCCAAAATGGGAATTTTAATTGCAAAGTAGCCTGGCTTTAAGGGAGTGAGCTGGAATTACACCCTTTGGCACTGAAAGTTGACTGTAGTAGACTTGCAGGATGATGCTGAAAAGCTGAATGTCCACTGAAGTCTTCACCCCAAAACACACACAGCAATGGGTTACCATGTAACTCCAGGTCTTCTGCAGAGTACAATGGGCATTCATTTGTGGCTCCTCAGGGTTAATAGGCTATATTATAAGGGTTAATGTATTGTATGTGACTCATAATATATTAATGTTATTTTGTGGTTTTTACAATTTTTGCTCTTCTTAACAGGTAGTACTGTATAGTACAGTCATTTTGTTGTGTTGGCAAGAAGTGTGTATTGTGGCACATCAAGAAGGAGAGGGAGAAGATAAAAATATGTATTCACATAAAAGACGTTTTTAGTGCCACACAAATATCCAGTCTTCGACATCATCTTGAAGTATTAAACACACACACACACACATTCCCTTTAGACCTCTTTGTTCAGTCAACAGTCACACTGCCAGGCAGACAGCGTGATGCACATAGTGCACCAACATGATGGTAGTAAATTCCATATAGGGTTACCACATATGACAAGGTAAAATGGTTAGTAACCAGAAAATGGCATTAATGAACAAAACATGAGGAATTTAATTTAATGGTGGATAAAATATGCATGTGGGAAATTATTAAATGAGACCTAACATTAACTAAAATAGACAGAGGACAAAGGCAATGCGAGTGAACCAGACCCATTCATTGTACAGCTGAGTTTTGTCTGTACAGTGCAATATTCAGTGTGGTTGCACATGATCTGTGATTTAATTAATGATAAGTAGAACAAGAGGAAATAATGTATTTTAATGTGAAGCCATCTTTATATAAATAAGACAAGCATTTGCACAGGTGCCCAAAATAGCTTTTTACATTTGTGTAAAATTGATGATCTGGAGGTGACAGAAATTGTGAAAAATATCACCATATTGTCCATTGTGTACATGGTAACCCTATGTTTTAAGTTGGAGACAGTAGTGGTTTTATGCAGGTGTATTGAAAAGTTTCCAAACCCACCACTAGGACCAAGAATGGTAAAAATTACAGGTACTTGCCACTAGGTGCCGTAGTATTGCTATCTTCTCTCATTTTATTGAGTTTTGCACCCACAACCTTTTGCATTGATTCTCAGTAGGTGTAACTTTTTGTGTGGCTAAGTATGATCCACAGTTTTATAGTGAAAGAACAATGCATTAGCATTAAATTTTGCTTCACACTTGGGAACTCCGTATCTGAAATGTGTGAAGTGCTCAGAACAGCTGTGTTACAATTCCATGGGAATCACATAGATTTGTGAGTGGTTTTCTTATTTTATATATGTGGAAAATTCTGTTGAAGATTGTGAGTGTTCATGTCATCCTCTGCAGGCCACACAGACCAAAATGTGGAGAAAACTGGCAGATCTATCAATGAAGATACCTTTTTGGAGATGGCTGGCAGGTTAAGCATCTCCTGGGGAAAGTTCTGGCAGATTCTAAGGGAGGACTGGAACATGCACCATATTTCCACAAAGTTTATGCTTTGGGTGCTCACCATTGAGCAGAAGCAGTGGTGATTTTTGGCTGCTCAAGACATGAATGTGGCCTCTCTTGTCCTTGCTCACCTAATTTGGTCCCTTGAGATTTCTTCTTGTTTTTGAGAATGAAATTACTGCTGTGAGGACACAGTCCAGGATAATCCTGATATTCAGGAACATTTTCTGACTGCCCTACATGTGATAAAAATTTGGTTCTATTTATGCATCCAGCAGTGGCAGAAATACTGGACCCATTGCATAAAGTCAGAAGGGGGCAGCAGTGACTAATAATGAAGGTAAGCATGTATTTAGTTATGAGCTCAGTCTGGAAACTTGTGGATATCATTCGTACGTATTTTGCTTTGACTCAACAGTTTGCCGCAATTGAAACTTAAAAGTTGTTAGGTCTTTTTGAGAAACTAATTATGTTAAAGTGGATTTACTGAATATGAATAAAGAAATGAAATGAAAAGGATTTTGAATTCTGTTGGCTAGGTGGTACTCACACACAAACAAAGACCATGTTTTTATGATATTTTGTGTTAATATATAAAAAGATAATGATCCTGTCAATGTCGCGAAGACATATAGGAGGTACAGAGGTATAGCTCTTCTCGTTCTTAACCTCGGAACTAGACGGAGGTAAATGGTCATCTTTATGCCCTGTCCACTTTACCCATGGAAATGAACCACAGTACACATTGAATAGAAGGCAGGGTGGGCCCTAGAGATGGTCTGAACATTTTGCAGAAGAGAAAAGTTTTTCCCCAACTGGGATTAAAATGCAGGATTGTGCAGCCTGTAGTCTACTCACTGTACCAACTATACTATCCCAGCTCCTGTGTTCACATGTTGTGTAAAAACACAGGCCTTTAAACATGGGTGGAAAGTAAGTTTTTTCTTGAGGTCAGTACATTCATTGCAGTGGAAGTTACATGGAAGGGATACAGGCAGATATACTTTTGGCTATGTAGTGACATTTTTTGTGGTTTTCCCATCACTACTCACTTATTTGCAAAACTGGTCGTTCAGTCAGGTATGAATAAAGTTGATGTGAGAGAATTTGATATTTTGAGCTGTTATGGGCAGAAGGGGACAAGTTCCAGCCTGCAGTTTTGTCATACAGCTGAACCAGACAGCACAACAGTAGTAATATTTAAAGGCTTAAAAGCTTTGAAAGCACATGCAGCTGATAACCTGAGAACTGGTAGTGAAGTGACAATATTTTCCTTAACCATTTCCATGTTGCTTGTAAATCATGTTTATTAAATAAATGGAATGAAAATTTGATCCAACACCCCAGCCATTCACCTCATTTATATCAGTGATACTGGAGAAAAAGTAAATGGCACGTATGTGTAACATGAGTGCCGATTTGTCCATCACTCATGGATTTTCTGGTTGTCAGACTTGTATATGAGGTGAGGCTGTTAAGTTCCTGGGATTTCATCATTAATATTCCAGTACACTTACAGTTTAAATAGTCCTCTTGAGCTGTACACCTAGCCCTGTGATGCTGCCACTGTTGGAAACATTTATGGAGCTGCTGTCATGGAATAACCTTCAGTGCTGCATAAAATTTAGCTGAATACCTTCATTGTCCTGATGTGTTCATTCCATTCAAGGTAGACTTTGTTTGTACAGAGCTAAAAGTCATTAGAAGCCAATCTGTTCTGCTAATAGAATTTTTGGAAATTACCTGCTTGTCAGAAAGTGCTTGTTCAGCTGGAGCAGTGTCAAGATGTGTACCAGTTGTTGGCGCAAAGTTTAGGCTTTTGTCTACAAACAGCTCATGTAACCTCATTGGTATTTTTACATAATAAGGCTGGCAGACTGTTCAGCCATGTTGGATGAATTTGAAGAGAAATGATACTCCTGCTATCAAAGCAAGTGATAAGTGTTCTCTTCATTTGTGTTTTCATAATGTGAGCTTTTTAGGGTCTTGGAGATGCTGATGTTTTCTTCTGCATGCTTGGTGGCCATTTGCTTTCTATGTCATTTTGAAAGCACCACATTTCATCTTCAGTGATAAGTTTTAACAAAACATTGTTTGGCATTTATGTAATCATATTGGACCGCAATGTCCAAAATATGAAGTGGGCATGCTACCAACAAGGTGTGAGCCAAAAGTTTCCAGACTGGGCAGTATCACAGTTTTAATCCTACATTAGGTACAGGTTGGTGTTGTCCACTTTAAAGTAGTCCACTTTGGAGTTTGTTTACTGGGTCCAGTGTCTGTCCCACTGCTGGAAGAATCTCTTGAACTCCAGTTTCGTGATACTCTCCAGTACTGCAGAGCTTAAATCTCCACAATATCCTCAAATCTTTGTCCCTTTAAACTGGACTCAGAGAGGAGGTTTCTATCCTTTTTGGTCTGATCTGGCAGGTCCTTGCACACACACAAAGCCAGTTTTATTTCTGTTCATTGTTCAGCAGGCTTGGCACAAATTTTGCAGCTGTCAGCCTCATGTTTAATATCCTGTTAAAATTTGTTGGCCTATACTGTGTATAATACAAGCATTGTTAATCATATGCTCTCTGTTGTCTTGGATGATGTGACACAGATTTCCTGAACATTAAAGATTCTAAATATAAAGTTGGCCACTTATGAAGCACAAATACAATTCATAGTATTGTGTTCTACTCATGGTGTCATATGAATGGCCATTTTCAAGAATTTCTTAACTTTTTGAAGCTGTTTTCTGCAGCTTAAAACAAAATTTGGAGCAAATTCTCTGTTACAAGTATACATTAATATTTTTCAGTCACAACATGTTGCTGAATAATCGTATTTTACTTGGTGGCTAGTTTCAGTCCTAAATTTGGGTTATCTTCAGGCCATTACACAAGAACACAAAAACATACAGAAACTCTCTGTACCATAAGGTTGGAAGTCTTTCCCTCTTTACATTTAAAAATGCATTATAAATGTTTATACAGTGTATAAGGGAGTTGTCTTATTACAAAAGGCTTAAGGATATTTAAAAGACTATAACTGTGTGTAAAATTAAAAAAAAATTTAAATCACTCCAAGTACAAGTAATTTATAATAGTAGAAATAATACGTAGTAATATGTCAACTGTAAGATTTTTAGAAATATATATTTTTTAAATATAATGGTACTTGCGTGTGTGCATACTACTGTTACCACCTGATGTATTGCGAATAAATAGGTTAATGTGCGATTCCCTTTTTTAGCAGAATTACATTGCAGGTGTAATGCGAGATCTTCATCAGTTGAATGTGGCGTTATTAACTCTGAAAGTATTCATCATTAATGTAGAATTTGGTATAATGTGGAACATGCAGAAATATTGTGGGTTTGCACAGTTTTCAAGGCTTATCGGTGGAACTGGTGCGTGCTTGGTTTTCTGTTGTGTGCAGTTGACTGCAGGATGCATTTATCACAAATGTATGCATTGGCACAGTTGGTTGATTCACTGCACTACAAGCCGGAATGTCGCAGGTTCAGTTCCTGATGGGGTTGTTGGAATTTTTCCTTGACCTAATCCTTTTGGCTGCATAATGGCTGTGGGGTCATCTCAGCCTCTAACAGAAATGAGTACCAGGTATATCTTCCAGAGGGTAAAGGTGGCTGGTGCATACAGCTGACAGTCTTACCACCCTCATATGCATTTCTAGAAGTTCTGGGAGCCTCAACCTCCTGGAGCCCTAAGGGCCTGTCCAGGCTCGGAATGGAATAGTGTGGCTTAACACAAACACACTTAAATACCACTTGCACAGAAATGCAGCACTCTGTTACAGTGACACTGAACACACCAATTTACAATAGATGAACACAGTAGTACTTATCAGCTTACACCTGCATAATATCTGGTTAGCACTTAATTTGACCAGTCCTGAAACTTTTGTCTTGCACCTTCTGCTTAACTGCGACATTCACTGTTTGGTGTTACAAGTATTGTTTAAGCCAATAATTAAATCATAATTAATAAGTATACTGAGCACCTAGCACACAAAGGGCAAACAAGACAGAGATGTAAAACTTTGAGAAAGGGGATGGCATGGAAGACATAATTTTAATGGCATTATAATATTGAAGCATGTGAGAGAAATAAGTTGTGAATTGTGCTGAATTGTTGAGGATAGGTTCAGGTTCCATCAGTGGTTTCTGCAGTTTTGTTCTGTGGGTGTCTAAGAACAAGAATTTATAAACCCTTAGCACCAGCTGCTCACAAAAGGTCCTGTTACATGGAGTCTGTAATCCTTGACATTTTAAATTACTTTGACACTATCTGCTTTTATGTATACTTCCAGATGCCTTTCATGACATTAATTTGTTGTTTTTAAATTTGTTGATAAAAGCAAAGCACTTAAGTAAAGCTGGGGTTTTTTTTTTTTTAAAGAGGACACAAAATGAATACTTCCTGCTTGGAGGACTTAATGATCATGGGTGTGACATGGAATTGTCATTACAGGATTGTGAGTTCCATCCCCTATCAAATGTGTGCACTGATTCTTCTGCTTGTAGACTCAAAACGTTACCTGTACCAAATTTAAGTCTGTGGGATTGTGAAGAATACTGGACACCTCATCCTTTGGAGTCCACATTTAGGAGTAGATTCTCCACTGGTGACCATCACCCCTAATTGTCCTCTTATTGAAGTTATCAGAATCTGCCCTGTGGGTACCTTCACTTTAGAAAGGAATTCAGCATCAATAGCTAGGTGGGCAGAGGCCAGCAAGGTCAGCACTGACCGTGTGTGCAGCCAGTAGTCAAACAACAACCTATTTTTTCCTATTCAGAATTAAATTAGGGAAGTATGCATTGTCATACATTTTGGAATAAGTTTGTTATTCAGAAATGTATTATGTTGTGATCTGCAGATATGAAAACATTTTCTTAATGAATGTAGACAAGTAATTTATGTTTAAGTAAATTTGACATGAGTGCCATATTTATATTCTTACAAACACCTATGATTCAGTTAGGAGGAGCATGTTTTGGTATCTGCATGAAACTGGTCAGATTTATAAAAATGTGTTTAAATAAACCCTCATGTAAATTCTTTACTCTGGATAGGCAAATGTTTTTCTGATAAATTTCCTATTCAGCATGTCTGAATGCTTTGTCACTGCTGTGTTGCAGCTTTTCTTTGGAATATGCCATTGAGAGGGTTTTGGAAAACCAGGAAGGCTCTAAGTTAAATGGTACACATCAGCACTGGTTTATGCTGTTGATGTTAATTTATTGGGTCGAAGCATACACACTATAAAGAAAAACACAGAAGATCGGAAGATTTTTTTAGTCACTAGTAAGAAAATTGATCTAGAAATAAATACAGAGAAAACTATGTTTGTCTCTTGAATGTACTGCATGACAGTATCACAACATAAATATGGGTAAATAGGTAATAAATCCTTTTGAAAGTGTGGAACAATTCAACTATTTTGGAATAACTGTGACAACTCAAAATTGCATTCATAAGGAAATTAAGAGCAGACTGAACTCAAGGAATGCTTGCTATCATTCTGTGCAGAATCTGTTGTCTTCCAGGTTGGAATCTTTGGTCTTCCATGTTGCTCTCCACAAACACAAAGACTGATATTTACAGAACTATAATTTTTCCTGTTGTTTTGTGTGGGTGTGAAACTTGGTCTGTAACAATGAGGGAGGAACATAGGTTGAGGGTGTTTGAGAATGGGGTGCTGAGGAAGATATTTGAGCCTAAGAGGGATGAGGTAATGGACTATATAAGAGGAGCTTTATGATCTGTACTCCTAACAAAATATTGTTCAGGTGATCAAATCAAGAAGAATGTTATGGGTGGGGCATGTAGCATGTGTGGGGGAGAGGAGAGGTGCATACAGGGTTTTTGTGGGGAAACCTGAGGGATAGAGCCACTTGGAAGACGTAGGCATGGATGGGAGGTCAGTATTAAAATGGATCTGCAAGGAGTGGGATGGGGGTTATGGATTGGATTGGTCTGGCTGAGGATGGGGACAGGAGGTAGGCTTGTGTGTGCATGGTAATGAACATTTGGATTCCATAAAATGTATGAAATTTCTTGACTCTTTGATGTTATGTTAGTTCCTCAAGAAGAACTCTGCTCTGTTGAGTTCAGTACTTCCTACAAACTCTTAAATGCTATATGCAATTTGAAGTTCTTACTGCAGTGTGTGTTAAGGGAATATTAACTCTATAAAGCCGAATGGTAATTACTTATATTGCCAGCTTTAATATTAAAACTCTTCTTTGCCTGCACATTGTAGTCGTGTGTTCCATTTAATTCTCAAAATGAACATTTACTATTTGGTGTTCTAATGGAGACAGACTGTATTCTCTGCAAGGTAAGAACTTAATTATGTAACATACAGATTACTTTCTGTCTTCAAAGGGTTAAGACTCTGGTCTTCTGTAATGTTGTGTAGCTGGTGATTACTGGTTTTGTTTATGGTCATCTGGTATGTGACTTTGTGTAGTCTGGTGTGTAGTGGAGAGTGATACCTAACAAACTATGTGGTGAGGTCATTATTCCAGTCAAGACATAAATTTATCCAGTATTTTCTTCTTCTTCTCTGCCTCCAGATGCCTTACCATGAGCGAGCAGACCCAAGATTTGTTTGGAATGGACACCTGCTCCGAGAATTAGCAAACCAGCCTGAATTATGCAGATTCTGTTTACCATTGTTACATGGCTGTATCCTTCCTGTTTTAAGCATTACGTATGCACATACACACGCACACACATGTTCATTCATGCATGCATGCATGCATTCATTCATTCATTCATTTGTTCATGACTTATGTTCCTTTACAGCATGTGCATTATGAAATATTTTCTCATTGTACACAATTCCACCACCAAATAGTTGCACAGTCTTTACATTTATTACACAGTGTTCATATGTTTTAGCCATACATGTTGGCCATCTTCAGGGAACTACAAGTTTGATTAACATGTACAGTGTATATGGCTGTTGTCATAGATAATTGGCAGACTTAACTGAACAAATTTTTTTTTTGCATGGTTACACCGTGCATCATTAATATTCAACACTTTAATAACCAACTGACGCACACAACGTTAAAAAACGTAGAGTTATTAAAACATTTTAAAATAAGTAAAACTGCTCCAACATGTTTCGGTTTACAAGGAAACCATCATCAGGG
>Ga0209628_10002607_pt1 | contig 12325 bp, 7 predicted proteins | sample TergutCu122P4_FD_187285 | JGI IMG/M metagenome (GOLD analysis project Ga0209628, IMG submission 187285) | Cubitermes ugandensis P4 segment gut microbial communities from Kakamega Forest, Kenya - Cu122 P4 (SPAdes) (version 2) | ecosystem: Host-associated > Arthropoda: Insects > Digestive system >...
TGTAAAAGTTTAAATAAGGTCCAGGAATGGATTAATCCATTTTACATTAATTCCTATGGGGAAAATAGTTTCAGTTTACGAACGACCTTCAGGAACGAATTAAGTTCATGAACCGAGGTTTGACTGCATTTGCAGAAGCCTGCCAGTGTACCCTACTCTGCAGTACATAAATTCAGCTCACACTTTCACACTCAGTCACTTTAAGATTAATTTTAATATTCACCTGCCATTTGTATCTCTCAAATGGCCTGTTCCCTTAAGGTTTCCTGATTAATATTTTTCTCCAATATATGACATGTCCCACAAATCTCATACTTCATAAGGTAATATTTTAAATTATGTTTTTTAATACAATCAGTAGTTTTGAGAAGTTATTTTTAAGAGTTACTGGTACACCTTCTCACTCTCATTGCAGAGTATGGCTACATAGAATTCCATGAGCTTAATGTAGTGGGGACACTTGGCGTGGGTGGATTTGGGCGAGTGGAGCTGGTACAGTACAAAAAAGATAAGAACCTCACATTTGCCCTCAAGTGCCTGAAGAAGTCCTATGTTGTAGAACAGCAGCAAGAAGAGCACGCATTCAATGAGAAGAAAGTCATGCTGGCCTGCTCAGACTGCCAATTTATATCTAAGTAAGTGTTATGTAAACAAACAAAGCTTAATGTTAATATAAAACATAATCCAGGCCACAAAAATAGACATTTTCAATTGAGTTTTTATAAGTCTTTAACACCTTATTCGCCTTTGTGTTTGTTTCTTCCAGTTACAAATCTAATTTTCCATTGAATTTTAGGATTGTATGACTGTGCATAGTGACAATTCCTTGTGAATAAAACCAACAGATGCACTGAATTCCAATTTTATTGGTATTACGACTCTACATGTTTCAGGCAGCCTTTCTGCCCATCATCAGGAGTTCTTAGCTGTACATCGGCATTGGTACATTTTATGCAGTTTGATGACCACTGCTACCAGTTTTGATGACCGTTTGCTACCAGGAGCAGGATGGAGTTCCATCCTGCTCCTGGTAGCAGAAATCCTGATGATGGGCAGAAAGGTTACCAGAAACACGTAGAGTCGTAATAGCAATAAAATTGGAATTCAGTGCATCTGTTGGTTTTATTCACAACTAATTTTCCAGTCATGACATTACAGATGTCTCTTCGCACGTATGCATGGTACCAGCACTTTCCTTAGAGAAAACAGAAAACTTTTATTGTGGTTGTCTGTCACCCCTGTCTATGAGATGCATTAAAATCTGTAACCTTTTATTAGCACAAAATTTGACTATATGTCCCTCTCATCAACCATCTTAGTGGCAAATACGGAATGCAGGCCTATCAGTCTCTAACAAATTGAATAATACAAGAGTGACTGCTACGCTAATGATGTAAAGTAGAATGTGTAGAAAAATATATAATTTGCATAACTGAACCACAATATTTATGAGTTACATGCAACAGGGAATCAGCTTTTAATGATCAATCTGATCAGATCATTGCATGCCTAGCAGGTCCTACTTTATTGGCTCAGTCAGTTTACTTGAAGGCAGTGAATTAAGATGTAATACTTATTTATTTTTTTTATCGTTGTACCGTGCATCTTGATTAACGTTGAAATTCCTTTTTCCCAACAGATGCACTCTTTATTAAACATATAAAATGTTAAAATTTACATTAAAATGTCCTACATTCACTCCTACATTCCTGCCCGGCACCCAGCACACACACTACAGTTTGAAACACATGCTGCCACAATACTGCACAACTTATAACGATGTATTTCTTCTGATTACTTCCACAAAAGTGTAACTTTAGCCAGGCTCAGTATAAGCTCCCTGAGGATGGTCCGGGTGGACCAAAACATGTAGGAGCAAATGTAGGATATTTTAATGTAAATTTTAACATTTTATATGTTTAATAAAGAGTGCATTTGTTGGTAAAAAGGAATTTCACATGTAGTACTTATTTTTTTGCAGATTATATCGCACATATCGTGACAATAAGTATATCTACTTCCTGATGGAAGCTTGCTTGGGTGGAGATGTGTTCACAGTCCTACAAAAGCACAAGCGTTTCAATGAGAACATAGCTCGCTTCATGACAGGATGTGTGGTAGAGGCCCTGCACTATCTTCATGATCGAGGCTTTATTTATCGTGACCTAAAGCCAGAGAATCTGCTGTTGGATCAAAATGGTTATGTCAAAATGGTATGTGCCTGTCATCTCGACATGCCATGATTTTATCATATTTATAAGCATGTCAGTAACTTGAAAACTGTGACGTTCATAAACTTATTAGCTTTCAAGTGTTTATATCCATAAATACTGCCTAAGCAAACTTATACGTAAAAGATCGTACAAAATAATGACCTATATGTGTAACGAGATTCTAGCTGTATAAGCAAGTATGTCCAGTACTACAAATATAATTCACAGTATTTCAAAAATATTTCAACTCTAATCAGATTACTGCTACCACTACTACTACTACTACTACTACTACTACTACTAGCAGTACTTTGTTGAGTTCTTTAATGCATAACGCTATTTCATAACATATTTGTGTGGACCTCGCTACAACTTAGTCAGTTAAACAATGGCCACTCACCACAGATGCCCAGTGATTTCCAATGGGCAAAGTAGTGGCACTTGGACAGGTTTTTCTCTAAATAATTCTTGTCTCCCCTGTCAGTATCATTCCACCAGCGCTTCATAATCATTCACCTCTGACTGATGCTACGTAATCTTAGTGACTGATAGTGTTACATAACTCCTCTACTCCATGGAGCAGAGTCCTTCTTGAAAAGCTAACTGGTTCTGCAGCTAGTCAAGAAATTCCCCGCATTTTTGGAACCCGAAGGTTCATCACCGTACTCACAAGTGCCCACCACCTGTAACACACTTAAAAAAAAAATTTGTAAAATAGTACATAGATTATTCACAAGATGTAATACAAAAATAAGCATACATTCAATTTATAATAACAAAGGCAGTAAATCTTATACACTTTTGCAGACACTTTTACTAAAGTTCCAAAAACTGCACATTGAGATGTTCTTGTTCTTGTTGTCATCATGATCATGACCGCCACAGCTATTGTTACTAAATTCTGTAATATCAGAGGTTCTTACAGTAGTGTCTATGAAGCTTGCTGTCCTGTGGGACTGGACACCAGGTACTTTGGTAGGTAGTTACCAGACTGCATGGTATCCCATCCCTGAAAATAGCAATATATTTGCTTATTCCCAGAATTCTATTTGATGAACATAAGGGAGTCCTTCTCCAGAAGTGAAGATAAGCTGATCGCCTAGCTCTGTCCAATGCCAAAATGCACAATGCTTGCAGCTATATTTCCACATTTTCTATATGTGTTCATATTATGGCAGAGAGGCCCAGAGGCAGTTTTACCTTCAATTTATGTACCTACTGCTCCCTTTTTAACAACCACCTCTAGGGCTCTTGTCTGGGGTTGTGATCTGAACAACTTCTGGATGAATCAAAGTTCAGAATTTTGTTAGGCAGCAATGTTGATTTTGTTGAAGGTAGGGATGGAAAAGAAATAAGCTGTGGTGCCATGGTGCCTTTACCAAGTGTTACAAACATATGTCACCTGGTGAAGAAGTTATTATGATTGAATACATACATGCACTGACACATGGCTGGACATTACAATGTCATAAGCTGTTTTTTTTAATAGAGGAAGAAGGTTAAAAGTGTTGTGTTTAAATAATCTGGAAACAGATTAAAAATGAAGTGGTGTGTCTAGAACAAAACTATAAAAGCAAAGTCAAAATATGAAACACAAACTAAATTACAACTAAAACAACACTGTGATGTGGCCATTTCTGTTATAACAAAAATTATGCTATTTCATTTACTTACTTTACATATTACCAATAATAGTGCCCATACAACATTACATTACGTTCTGCTAGATATTTTACAACATAGAGTATACTAGAAATCTTTTTCTCCTAGATTGACTTTGGGTTTGCCAAACGGGTTGGTGAGAGTGGAAAGACTTGGACATTTGCCGGTACACCAGAATATGTGGCACCTGAGATAATTTTAAACAAGGGACATGACAGAGCTGTGGACTACTGGGCACTGGGTGTGTTCATACATGAACTGATCGTTGGAAGGTACTATGATCATGATCCTTGTGTAAATAAAATATTTGGAATTCATTTCCAAGTGGCTTCAGATTTTATGGAAACACTGGGTTTTGAATATTTCAATTCTTCAATTCTTACACAAAGTTGCAAAGTGACACAAAATACTCTAAGGAAAAAAAAAGGGGAGGGGACATAACAAGAAAATCTGACATCAGACGTTACATATGCTGAGCCAAATACAACTGATATTAATCTCAAGTCTATTTAACCCTTAGGCTACCGGATTAAATTTCACTTGCCATTTAATAATATTAAATATTCAATTTGTATATTGTGGTAAACACAGTCTGGGTTATAAAAATCAGAGATTTCTGTATAGGGAAATAATTACTGTTTGTTATTGGATCCATATAAAGCACATAAAGGCATGCTGTGCACAGAATGTAGAATCTCTGAGTGTTAAACCTGGTGATAAACAAAGTAATTACAAGGCTTTACAGCTTTAATATGTTGTTGCCCTTCTGCAAACATTGTTTAGTCCCATGTCTGAAGTTAACATAAACATATGTCAACATAGAAACAACATTATCCATCACATCAAAATTCTCACCTATATATTTAATAGGATGGTGTGCATTCTGAATTGCACTTACCATATTTGAGATTTAATGGCAACCCAGAAAAATACATCCACAGGCCTAAGGTCTTGAGACCTTGGTGCCCACTCCACAGTACCATGCAGTCCAATCCATCCATTAGAGGAGCATTTACCAAGCCAGTGACAAACCAGTGCAGTATAATGAAGTGGTGCTCAATCCTGCCAAGATCACTGAGTCTTACATTTTCCAGTACTATCAAGTTATGGCATCAGTTAGACACCTGTGATTGCTAGGTAAATTTCTTCAGAAACACTTGTAATAATACAAACAGAGCTAAAATATTATCTTGCCACAAACAACAACTCCACTCCCTGTTACTATGAAGAATGAAACAAGTGTAGATGTTTCTGTAACCATAATATTACATTATGTGTGTTTAAGACCAATGTAATTTTCCTGAGGGCATCTTACTATCCATTAGTAAATTTCAATACAATTATCTGAATCATTTCCAGGAAATATGTGTAAAATCTGAAGCTTGCATGAGCAGAATTTAACGCCTGAAATAATGTTGTGGACAGTAATTCCTGGTAACTGAATTTCCTGTGAAGTTCCTCTTACTGATTATGTTTCTGGTTAGCCACTAATTTTACCATGACATTTTGCATGATTCTTTAGACACTGTGAGGTGGCATATGTACAGCTTGTCCTGTAAGACTAAAATATGGTGTTATAACTCAGACCACCACAAAAACTGGAAGCTAGGGTAGTATAGTTGATACAGTGACTAAGATATGGGCTGGAGGCCATAGGAACTGTGGTTTTATTCATGGCAAGGGCAAGAAATTTTCCTTGGTATGATTTCACATCAAAAGTGCAGGGTGTTTTCTGATATCTTAAGGACACTATTTGAACTACAAAAATGTGAAAAGCAAAACCTAATGAATGATTCATTAATAAATTTTCTCAGTCAGAATTTATTTGCCTCATTCAAAAGATCATTTGAAGTGTGAAGGGTAAGAGCTAAACACCTACTGAATTAAGGACACAGGAAAGAAGAGCAAGAGGTTTAGCGAAATTCTTTATCTTACAGACCACCATTTCGTGGCAGGGACCACATGCATACATATAACTTAATCCTCAAAGGTATTGATGCAGTGCATTTTTCAAAAACTGTGACAAAGGGAGCACAGAATTTAGTGAAAAGATTATGTCGTGCTGTTGCTACAGAGAGGCTTGGATATCAGAAGGCTGGAGTTCAGGACATAAAGAATCACAGGTATGTAGACAATTAATCTTAATCGAAAAGAATATTTGGGTAAAATGACATCTGCTTAGTCCTGGAGCGTTTATTTCACTGAAATTGTTTGCAGGCCTTATAGACATAAATGTCATTCCCACCCAAGAGGCATGAAAATGTGAATTTTCAAACCATCATTGTTATGTCAATAATTGATAAACACCAACATATGCACTTTTTCACATTCAAAACTGTATTAGTCTAAAATGTTAATTTCAATGTTAAAATATTTAAAGGTACTCCGACATGTTTCGATCTTAACAGATCATCATCAGGGAGTAGTCCTGTACCTCATTAAAGTCACTGAATAATTTGAAATTGTTTAAAAGTTTAAAACCAGAATTTTAAAATTCTGGTTTTGAACTTTTAAACAATTTTAAATTATTCAGTGACTTTAACGAGGTACAGGACTACTCCCTGATGATGATCTGTTAAGATCGAAACATGTCGGAGTACCTTTAACTATTTTTATGTATTTTAACACTGAAATTAACATTTTAGACTAATACAATTTTGAATGTGACAAAGTGCATATGTTGGTGTTTATCAATTATTGAATTGAAAAATGCACAGTGAAACATTGAAATTCATCATTGTTGTGATTTCTTTCATAATATGCATTGATCACTTCCCTCTACATTTGTCTGGCCTAACGTGTAAGAAAACGTTTGGATTTTTTTTTTTCTAGCACTGTGCTTCAAAACTCTATTATTTTTGTTGTGTCACTGTAACACAATACAATTTCATTCCCCTCACTCGCATGGGACTGGACAGTTGCCAAATTATCAAATACTCCAGATGATCACATGATACCTATATTGACCTAAATTATTACATGTAATTTTTTGTTACTGCTCTTATACTAGGGATGTATAACTAATCTTAGGAGTAGGCCTATTCCATTTTAATGTTTCCTTTATCTGTTGGTTCAGGGTCATTGGGGTCATCTTATGTGTTTTATGAAGTCTTTGTAGGAGAAAATGTTTGTGGAGTAGGTGACAATGGGTCAGGAGATATCATAAAGGTTTATTTACCAATGCTCTTGGAGCTCTTTTTGAGCATGACCCTGAGATCTGTCTCTTTCTTTCATGAAGCCTTTTTCTGGTAATAAGCAAAACTCCCAGCCTCACGACTGCTCTCTCAAGTGCCAGCTGATCATGATCTCCAAATTATGGGATGTCACATTAAAGGAATTTTGCTGTACTTAAAATTTTGGAACTGCGGAAAGAAAGAGCCAAATAAATATTTTATTGTAGGTCTTTGCAAGTAGTCTGTTGGAAAACAGCTAGTACAGAAACAATTTCTAGCTGAATGATTACAATAATTTCTAGGTTTAATTGCTTCTGTACCTAATTTTTATGTGGCTTCCATGTTTTACTAGGAAATGTATGACTGTGGTATAATGATATGCATTTGTGCAAGCTCTCCAGAATAATGTTTGAGCCGAAAAAAAAATGTATTTATAATAATAATTATTTTGAATTAATACAGTTACAGCCCTCTTTGTCTTTGTACCTGTAATTATTCATCATTATTTATAACATGGTGGCCATGCATATTTCTGAAGTGGGAGTGACACTAATAACACTTATGGTGTAAAACTAAAATGTCTGGTATTGTAATACATCTTTGAAAAATATGCAAACATGTTTGATATCATTTCTTATAGAATGTACAACAATACAGTACGTGCACAAAAATTTATAATTAGATTTTTACTTTATAGCAATAACTAAAACACCAGTGAATTCAAACATTTGAAATCTTGTTTTACTGTAGAATATATATACACCGACAAATTTAGCATGAAGCACTCTTCACATCCATCCAAAAAATTACAAATATAGCAATGGTGTCAAATTTGACAAATCTGCCAAATTTAACATAACTTACTAGATACTCTGGGTATATACCAGTGTAAATTAAGGAAATATTGCTAAATTATATGAGTATAATTATATAATTACACATCCTGCTACTTTCCTTATGTATAAAGAAAGACTGGTTAAAAGTATTATCATGCCTTTGTATCTGTCCATTTGTGTTACAAACACTGCTTGGAAATTTGTTTTATTGTAGGTGGTTCCAGGGTTTTAACTGGGAAGACCTCCGCAACCAGACAATTCCGGCGCCTATCAAACCACCTGTAAGTAAACACTTGACACAAAGCAATATCTCAGTTGGAAACTATGTAGGTAATGTATTTACTAGGATTATCAGTATTCCTTGCGGTCAATACATTGTTATGAAATTTCATATTGAAAACTCCCAGTCAAACAGAAGCTTCAAGTTGCACTTTCAAGCAACACATGTTACCCTGTCACTTTACTGACAGCAATATGTGTGTATTTTTCAACATAGACCTACACATTCAAATTAGTCATCAAGGTAACATATCCATATGCAAGAGAAATTATACCATGTGAGATAAATATTCTGCTTCACTGTATTTTATTTATAATAGACCATTTTTAAGAAACTGATTGTAACATGTATTTGTCATTATACATGATGAATCAGATTACAGTGTCCAACAATGAAAAAGAAAATAACAACGCAAATAAATGTCCAAAATGTCGGTAATGATTAAGCAAATAACTGTTACACATTAGCTTATTATTCTCATTGTGGGTGCCCATGATACTTGGTAACTGAATCATTAATCCCCCTGTTGAGTCAAGGTTACATATAACAAATATAACCTTTATTTTCAGTAATAATATCTTACCCATGACAAAAATATGGCATTATATATATAAATGCTTATGCATCCTATTTCACTAGATAATCTAATAAATAGTTAACATCCTTGACAAATGTAATAAGTAAATCAAAAGTGCCTTGTTTAGCTTAACTGTGTTCCTGAAAAAGTAACATAAGCAAAAGTACAAATACATTAGACACAATAATGTACTTTATTAGACATGAGAGTTATGAGTTACTTTGCAGGTTATTAAGCCTACAAATAAATGAGAATAATGAAGCTCACATTAGTGAAAAGTCTCTCATAACCAATTTCAAAAAATCTGCCAAACTTTAATTGGCACCTTCCACGTATAATTGCAGACACATTTGGAAAATAGTTTATGGGAAACACTGGGAAGTCCTTTTATGACCCTTTGCAAGCTTGGTTTTTATATGCATCATTGTGGCTGGAAGTGTGAACTGCCTGATATCTTTAGAGAAAATCTCCAATGTTAAAATTTAAAAAGGAAATCTGTACAATTATTTATTTGCTAATCACAATTTACCACGAGTCAAATGGATGGATGGACAGTAATGGGCTATATACAAAGTATTCTTTTTTTGCTTTTGAAAGACCATCTACAAATGACAGATTATTGGTATCAATGTCCAGCCTTAAACATTGCTCACATTGCCTTTTAAGTGTCTACCCTCAATACTATGACATCAATAGAATATATATAATTGTACAGTCCAACACAATTTTGTTAGACTGTACAATTATATATATTCTATTGATTACTGAACACAACAGGGATGTCTCACCTAAAAAAAAAAAAGGCATGTTTGCCATGTAACCTTGTGGAATAAAGAACACTAGTACCAAACCATTACATAAATATGCATAAAGACAGTAACTTGCACAGTCCACACTGAAGCATCTTCCATGTACAAGTTGTGGTTATGAAGACAATCTCAGATCTTGGTTTTATGGAACAAGAATGCTCATTACAGCAGGGCTTGACAAACTCCTGGCCACCAGGTCGCCATAGCACCTACATGATGTGGTGTGATGCCTAGAATTTCAGGAACATGTATTGTAAATTAATGTCACTATATTTCCCTTTAAAAATTCAATTGCAACAAGTATGGTATTATGATTCCTTGACAAGAACTTACAAATTGTTGTAATTTTTTAGCTCTCTAATTTTGATTGGAGGTATGTCACAACCATAGTTGTTGGTACTAGCATTTCAGGTACTTGTACCTATTATGTTTCTCCTGTTTCAAGCACTTCTTACACTTAGAACATAGTTTTAAACAACTACCCTTTCATAGGTTCATAATGTGTAACTCATTGACTTGAGGAATATACTGCTGTCAGGATAAGGTATGAGACACTTATTTTAAGTGTCTCATACCTGACGAAGTAATCAGTTCATTCATGTGATACTGTGATGGCAATTTAGATTAATTTTGACAGGTAAAAGATAAATGAATGTAAATAATGTGACATAAAAGTGTTATCTGAAATGGACTTAATTTGAACCATCTGTTCATAAGAAACAAACTAACATATCACTGTTCATTATACACAAATACTCTGCCATGCAAGGGTATATGAAAATTCTCAGAAACTGGGAATTTCTGGTATATGACAGATTACGTAGTCACTTATTTTATTAGGGGGAGATTGATGACTTTAATCTAGATAGGATACAATATGTCATATTGCTTTATTTCAGATCCGTGGACCAACAGATCTCAGCAATTTTGAAAAATTTCCAAAGGACAAAAGTGATCCACCAGATGAGACTTCTGGCTGGGATGAGGACTTCTGAAAACTCAAAAAACTTTCACTACTCATCAATGAATTGTTGTAGATGGTGAATAATTTCAAAGACAAATATTATTTGTCATTGAAATATCATGTACATATGCATGAATGCATTCATATTTATTTAAATTTGAACTTTCCACCTGGCACAATAAAGAATGGTGTTACAATTTACAATCAACTAAAATTACAAAGAAAAGCCCCAAAAATTCCAGGGGCACCAGTAGACTATAATCACTTGTCTGGCATTGATTTGTGCAGTAAAACCATCTTCTTCAGCTCAAATGTTTTTAAAGCCATTTTTTACTCATAAAAGTTTAACATATACAGAGTTAAGGTGTTTTACTGAGCATGGAACCCAATAATATTCACACCATCTCTGTCAATATAGCTGTACCATCATATTTTATGTTTTTTATTGTTGTTCTGGCAAATTACCTATAACAAATGTAATACAGAAATATAAGACATCTTATCAAGAAATATTAGAGTGCAGAAAACCTGCAAGTTGACAACACTTGGCCTTTGTACAACTGACATTTTATGAGTATGTCAAAACACAAAGATAAATTCTGTGATAGAGGTGGTGAGTGTAGATACAGGCTGAATGAAGAGAAATTTGTGCATGTGAGTGAAGTTTATATATATATAGCCAGAGTCACTTATGGTGTATGTTATGATACATCATACTGGCACTTTTCCTGTCATAGCATAACCCTTGCCTCCTTTTGTATCATATCATCATAATGGTATCTTTCTTTCCAGAAAGAAATCACTACATATAACTAAACATTTATGTCACATTTCTCTCTGTAAATTGTACCGAGATTTTTAACATATGTACTTTCTTAAAATATTATGTTTCCAAACATGGTTTTGTAAAAATTGGATACTATTTATTATGATGGTAACATTCCAACCCTTATTTTACATGCAGGGTCTTTCTTTTATCACTCCACTGAGCTTTGGGGCTTCATCACATACAAAACCTGCAACCACCAGGACATCTTGTGACAGCTATAGCACTCAGGACAGCAATAAAAGAAACACAATAATGAGATTGTTTTAGAGAGTGTGTGCATTAAGTTACTGCTCATTGTCATGCCTAGCATCCTGCTGCAGCCACATTATATCAAAATCCATGTGGTGCTACAAAAGAAAAGTGGTTGTGGAAGGGAAGAAGATATTTCAGTTTAAACTTATGGATGGTTTAATTGCAAATAGGAACTATTCACATGTCTATAAATAAAGGAGGCAGCTCTTATTTTACAAAAAACAGAACCAAATCACAGTGTTTAGTGTTCAATGAAGATGGTTGAAAATTGGGCATACATCTAAAATCCCTCGCACATATACACACACACATTTCACAGGAGGTTGGGGTTTCAAAAACTACAGCATGAATTGCTACAAACTCCTGAAATTTAAACCTCGTAAAGACAATGATATTCACCTACTACATATCGCATAAACTCATTACACAGGAATGATAATTAAAAAGTCATCTGAGCCTTAGATATGGGTTTTAACTACATATTATGACTATTTTATAGGTACTCCAAAATACGTTCATTCAAAAAGACGTCACTGCATGGTAATGTTACGGTAAGGCACCCCATGGTGATGCATGGATAGACAAATGCCTGAAAATAGTCATGAATGATGGTCCCTGTGTTTGTTTTGTCACTGCATGGTAGTTACTCAATGCTTTATTGGAGCAATAGGCCCACTGTGGGGATATGGCAGTGTGTTCGCTGTGTATCTGTAAAGGCTGCTAAACCCCC
>Ga0209628_10002608_pt1 | contig 12324 bp, 8 predicted proteins | sample TergutCu122P4_FD_187285 | JGI IMG/M metagenome (GOLD analysis project Ga0209628, IMG submission 187285) | Cubitermes ugandensis P4 segment gut microbial communities from Kakamega Forest, Kenya - Cu122 P4 (SPAdes) (version 2) | ecosystem: Host-associated > Arthropoda: Insects > Digestive system >...
TTAATACCATCGCTTTAAATGCGAAGAAAAATTTTTTTCTTCCCATATAATTAATTTGGTATATAGAGGGTTAAACATAGTTGTATCATCCTGACTGTATGTCAGAAGGTGTTACATTAATCTTACTACAAGATACAAGTTAATGGACAACAATGGGAATCCAGTAAATTTCATCCAAATTTTAAGCTTTCATGAGCATGTAATTAAAGTGTATTGATGTGTTCATGGTTACATTATGTTTGCTTGATTTGCTGCTCCAGTGTCCTAGTTTAAAAGATACTGAGGCAGTAAAGTTCTGCTTTTTATAGGTTATAGTTCATTGGAATTTACTCAAAAGAACTACCATTACCTTAAAACAAGGTTCACCTTCCATCCACTTGTTCTGTGGTTCATTGCTTCGATTATTCACTGAGAAGCTGTAAGCGGACAGGTTATGATTATGAAGATTCTATTAAGACACGGGTTATTGTTTTAGGTTTTAAAGCCTAACATTTAGTTCAAAGTGAGTGAGACTTGCCAAAATTAATATTAAAAACTGTAGGTTTTTTATGTAGTTTTACCTCAGTCAAATGTATGTGTGGAGTACTGGAGAGGTAAGTAGATGTACATAAATTTCTGATGGTACATCTGCAAGTACACTGTAATTTTATATGTTAAACATGAAGCACATGAAAACCTGTAATTCAGGCATACTGGTTACAAGATAATAATACAAATTATAAATATTGTGTGTTAATGTATATTCATTTGTGGCCATGACATGCATATGAAAAGGAAATATGGCACCCAGTCTCAAAGCAAGCAGAGACTATACATTTTTATTTATGTGAAAAATATTATGACCATTGATACTGTATAGTCAAAGTGACATATACTTTCAAGGTTATAGTATTGGCATCCATGTTTGTGTTTAGAAAACTAAAATCACATTAATAGTTTTTCTTCATCTGATGTTCGTTTTCATTTGTAACATAATTTAATGTTTTTATATATCTACATCTTCATTTAAATTCTATCTGTTAATGCTCTTTTACTATAACAAACAGTGACATTTGCTGTAAATGCTGCTAACAAAATTACTGCAGTGTAAACAGCTCTTACCCACTCTGGACTTGCAGTGAAGAATGCCTGATTACTGTGTTTGGATGATGGCACTATGCCAGTAGTGCAATACCACCCTCAATACTGACTTGTTCATTAAAATTAATTTCCTAAAATAACCCTCAGTTTGTCTCTCTGTTCTAAAAGTATGTTACCTCCTTGGAAGTAATAACTAGTATGTAATCTGGTTTGAGTATATGAGCCATATATTAGTATGGGTCATATATTATTGATTTCTGCATTTTACTGGCAGGATAGTGATGATGTATCATAAACCAGGTATTTCATCTTCCCAACTGTACCTACTTGTATCTTAGTTCATCCAGAATGACCTGATGTCGTTAAAGTACTGAGTGTTAACTTGTGATTATGTAGAGAAATTTCCAAGACCAATTTACCTGCTGCTGTCTACTTTATGTAGGATTAAGATTTGTTCTGTTGTCAATAAGTCTGTTTCACTGTATTTTACTTTCTGTCGTACCACATCATATCCATAATGAGAACTCACGTGCTAATATGTTATTTTGGGCCGTCCATGAATTAGGTTGCCATATCATATTCCAAAGCTGAACTTGAAGATGATGAGATATCTTAATGGGTGTTTGATCTCTGAGAAGTGCTGTAAGATTTGGACATAGGTTTGCACCTCCTTCAGAGAAACATTTACACAGTTCAACTTTGAAATATGTAAATGTGGTAGGTGTTGAAGGGTGAGGATATTTGTTCATAATAAAGGTAACAGATGTTCACTGTATAGTAACATTGTGAGTTAAGCGGTGTAACTAGGACGTCATGCTCCTTGAATACATATCATTTCAGCATATAAGAAGAATACAGTATTTTAATTTCACCACATGACTGAAATATTATTACAATCAACCAAGAAGTGCATTAACAATGCCTTCCTATGTAGTTGCTGATGTACTTATAGGCAGATGATTGCAGTTACATTAGGTTGAATCATACTGTACTGTTGGTTAGGAAGTACAGAATGTGCTAATAACCTGTAAATATGAGGGAATTTAGGTGGAGAGTGAATTTAGTTGGAGGCTCTGATAACGAGCCACATATTGATGATTTATGGGCAATTCCGTGATTGCAGGGTGTTGGCAAATACAATTCCAGACCATCACAAGTGGATTCATTTGCAGCTACTGATCATTTGGTTTTAAAATCCATTGGTTTAATTAATTAATATTGTAATTATATCATGTAAATTTAGGATTCCACTAGTGTAGTAAAATTGTGCAGCTGCAGTAAGCAGCAGTTTGGGGCCTCGGTTGTAGTAATTGCTGCGATGGTATTACAGTTTACTTGGGTCTGTAATTGAGCTATTGTACTTCATGGGATGTGTCCACTGCAGTGACTGCTTTTGGGACCATTCGTTTGTGTCTTTGGAACAAGTTGTATTCACATGACACACATTCAGCGTGTATTGCGTAATGAATGATGACATATTTAAAAATTTGCTAACAGTGAAGAAGTGAACCTGGTGCAGTATGTGTCATGTAATATATGCCCATACGACTTGATGACTGTAAGTTCAAGATTATAAAATAACTGCATTGGGAAATGTAGGGAAAGAAATAGCCAAATGCATGGAGGGAAGAATGCGTTTATTTCTGTAACTTGTTTAAGATCATGGCCAAGCAGACACCAGCATGAGGTATGAAGTCTTCAGCAGCTGTTGGTGTCTTTATGTATGTGTCTTCTTTCTTTCAAGCTTGGAAGCAGTTAACTAATTCGTGAAACTGGGAATAAACATTATACCATTGGAGTCCATCACTGTGTTATACTTTCTGATTTCCTGCAGTCATTAATAATAGCATGGCAAATGTATGAATTTGTGAGAAAGGAGCAGCACTAGCAGCAATTTATACAGAAATCTGAAAATATGTATGGTACTATGTCTTCTAAAATGCAAATTTTGTTAAAGTAACTTTTTTTAGTACCTAAGATATCAACGTGACATGCATGTGTAGAACCAACATTCCGTGTTATAGGAAAGTAGACCTTATGTGGTCTGGTTGGAACTCCTTGTTTACAATTTTTAGATGTCCACACTCAATGCTTTAAAGGAAGGGATGGCATAGAATAAAGTGTTGGCATTTAAATTATGTGTATGTTTGAGAGAAAGAATAACAACTTCTCATAATGAACTGAAAATGTTAAATATATAAATGTTATGAATAATACAATCATACGAAGGTGTTAAATACTTGCTTATTTGCTGAGTTGAATTATGTCTACTTTTGCACAAAATTATTCCATTGTAACTACTTTGCTTTGCCAATTAACTTTCCCATGTGCTTTGAAGAAGTTCTGGAAACCTGTAACTTAAAAACTCTTCACACTGGCAATGGCTGCAGCTCTTTCTAGAGCTGGTAAACTTATGGTTAATGGTCAGTTGTTTTCTTCCTCATGTTCACTGCATGTTTGAACACAACCTTCACAATGTCAAAAGTAAGTAGACAACATTTTTCAGTCAATAACAGCTTACAAGTCTCAGTCTTCACTGTTGCACGAGTGTAGAAAACGCTCAGAACCTAACTTAGGAACACAGATGAGTTTTCTTACATTCTTGCTTTGCTTAAACCGTATTTGAAAACAGGTTTTTCAGAATTTTCCTTATTCTGCTTTCTGCTGTAGAGCTTTATAATATGTTTGTGGTGTCTGAATGCTTTGTCTCCAACATAACTAACTTGAAGGACCAGAGTTCTTCATGAGAAGCTGACATTTTCAAGCTGGTCAAGAAATTCTCAAATTCTTTTGGCACCTGAAAGTTTATTAATCATGTTTACAAGAGCCTGCCACTTGTCCCTAACCTGAACCAGATGAATGCAGCCCACACCATCCCAGTTTGTTCTTTTAAGATCCAAGTGGTTTCTTTTCTTCAGAATTCCTACCAAAACCCTGTATGCATTTGCCTTCTTCCACTATATGCCATATCCCCTGCCCATCTTATCCTCTTCTGTGATCTGATAACTGTAACACTAATTTATGAAGCTTTTCATTATGCCATTTTCTCCATTCTCCTGTCACTTCCTCCCTCTTAGGCCCAAGTATGTTCCTATGTGCCCTGTTCTGCAGTGCTGTCAGCCTGTGTTCTTCAGTGAATTTGAGAGACCCAAGTTTCACATCTGTTTCACGCCACAGACCAACTTATTGTTCTGTGTATTTTAATCTTTATGTTTTTGGATAGGAAACAGGCAGTTCATTGTGAACTGGATGGTAGCAAGATTTTGCTGAATATGTTCTTCTCCTAATTTCATTGTGCATACAGTTTTGATTGTTAATGCCCTTCTCAAATATTTGAAATATGCTGCAATCTTGGCATATTTATTGGCTATCTTTATGTTGTGATTTTTTCCTACAAACTGTTGATGAGACATGAATACATACATTATATCCAGTGATAACATGAGACAAGAATTTTCAAAACTTGGCAGTTTGGTACGGTCTGATAAACCAAAATTTTGGTAGTAGGTATTTTTTCTCATTGTAGATTTTGAAAAGATTCTGCTGTCAGCTCACTGCTTTCACAAGAACAAATGTGTGTCACAATAAATATGTGTTGCAGGAATCAAAGCAAGAAGCAATCCTTGTATATGGTAAAGGGGGTGCCACACTTCTTGCACATAAAGTGTGTACATACTTTCTCCCTCTGTTGCTCCCACTCAGTTGGGGAAATGCCAGCTTTCCAAGAACTCGGCTATTTCAGGTTAGATCAAGTTCAGAGGGAGATGGCAAGTAGAGAGGCATCTTGAATACCAATTGAAGTAATTCTCAAACAGTTTGTTTGGCGATACAGTGAGAAATTTGAAACCCACAAGCTAGTGACCTAATTGACTCTCCCATAGCAAGGTTACTGGGAAAAGATAGTTACAAATGGGTCAAATGTATAATAAATTTATACCCTTGTCAATGGTGGCTTTGTTTTATTTGGTAAGAAAAATAAAATTTATTGTTCTACATGTTCATAAGGGCTGTTGAAAAATTAAATAATGTATTAATAAGAAGTACATGAAAATTACAACATAAAAAAAATATTTGTATGTGTTTAGGTAAGGATTTCAGAAAAACTGAAAGCCATGCAAGGGAATAATTAGGAGGGGAAGTGTGGTACTAGTTCAGCTGCCTCTTCCAGATATTATGAATGGTCTCTAGTCAATTACTGTACTCTCCTAAATTTATTCCAGATGGAAGAATGTAAATATTTACTGTTGAAGAGAACAGTGCAATAATAATATGCAGTTTACAGCAAAAATTATCAGTCAAGTAAGCAAATTGTTTGATTGTAGTCTTTCAAATGAAAATTATGCCTCGAAGAGCTGGATCTAGCTTTCTTGTGGAGACAGTTTGCACCATGAAGATGGTTGAGAATGTGAAGAAATTCCACAACAGCATGAGAATAACATGAACATATGTTTTGCTTTCCTTTTTCTGCTTCTTCATCTGTGAGTGTAACAAATATTTCCTTGTCACAAGGTTCAAAGAAGATAAAAAATTATGTTAACATTGCTCATCTACTCAAAAGGAAGAAGGAATACTTCTAGCAGTTGACTGGATTTGAATAGAAGGAAAGTGATTTTGATGTGTTTCACACGAGTACAGCTCTGTCTGTGAAATGTCATCCTCCTCACTTAATTTCTGTAGGTAGATTGTAGCACTTGAGGACCAGTACTGAATGAGAACTCAGAGTTCATCAAGAGAAACAACAAAAAAAGCGTCATTTTCACTGTTAAACCCAGAAGTTGAGATCTTTATGACTACATTAACAGGCCATACATCCCCAATGCTCAAGAACAAGATTACAGTTTTATCCATGACGTGGGTGTAGATTCAACTTTATAACAAATGTGATTGTTATTGTATAACCATGTCATTCATTTTATTGCACTTCCAAAAAAGCTGTGCAACTGTTGTATATATTTTTAAATAAATAATGTGGGACAACTATGGGAGCGTGGGTTATACACAAAGTCAGTGTGAATTAAACAGAGTAAAATATGTGGCATTTGTCTTTTTAGTGCCACGTTACAGAGATTGCCTGTTCAATAAAAAAAAACTGAATATTATTGGTTCTTAATTTAGAGTCATATGTAACCTTAGGATAACAGCCAGTGTGTCATATGGGGTTTCTGGACATTTGATCATAAATATTAGAACTTTGTGTCATCACCTTTGACTGCATTTGACACAGATTTTAATTGAATTTTTGTCATACCAGAAAAAATAAGAAATTGGTCCTCATCATCCAGAAGGTGCCTTTGCATTAAATTTTCATAATGTCTTTGATCACACCTATTCCTAAAAACACTGTATTCCGTTTTTTTCTCTATCTTGATCATAAAGCAAGTGGACAATTTCCTTGTCCAATTTTTTTTCCCCCGTAATGTTTGATGTGATACCACTTTCACAACTTTCATCTTCCGATTCCACATAAATACAATGTACCATAATTACTTTGTTCTGCTACAGTAGCTGAAACACCTTGGTTACAGGTCTAATGTTACAGTCACTGTTTGTAGCAGTCACACTTTTTTGTCAGCACTAGTGGAACCCTAACTTTAATTGCTCTCTTTGCACTTGTGTATTCTTACAGCAACAAATTTTACGTTATTTATAAATGGAGCAAACAGATAAGCATATTATTTGTAATTCACTTGTACCATAGTCATGATTAATGTTATATTTTTTCTTTATGCAACAGTTCTAATATTGCAGGGACCATACATTTAAATACTCTAGTATTGTAAATGTATTTCCAGTCACCCAACTGAAGCCAAATCAGATGTACGGTACAGAGATTGACGAGTCGAATGTGATTTTATTTCAATTGGCATATTTAATCTTAACCTACCAGCTGTTAATTACCATTACCATGAATGGTCACTGTGATCTGCAGGTATTATAAATTTGAGACTAAAAATCATATTAAATGTTAGTACCATTAAAGTTACAGTGTGATTACTGTGAGGCAGCAATGTGCAACCATCAACATGTGGTGTGTTACACACTGTTGCCAGATGCAACACGTCTACAACATGCCACATGTTCCAGAACATCCAAAATGAAACAGCAGGTGGATGTTGCATGCTGTATTTTACTTTGAAGATGTACATGTGACATTACTGCCATGATAATTGGTACCTTGTGTATAAATCGGCAAAAGTTGTAACAAAATTCAGATTGCATTCTGACATCCCTGGAAAGTTTTAAATAAGGAATCACTGTTAAAAGACATATCTATAACAAAGACATCTTTGTTTCTTCCCAAAACAGAAATGTTCCTACTTCACAGTCTTTGGTGTTTGTCATTGTGTATCTGTGCAGCGACAGTCACCAAATATGCTGTTGCAGCAGAAAATTCTGTCAGTGACATCAGAACCTAAATTTTACTGAATCAAAAAGAGTGTCATTTAATGGTGTAAGGAGTCTTTGAAGCATGCAGTAGTGTGCTGCATGCAGCTTGTTGCATATTACTGCCTCAGTGTAATAGTGGCTGTAGACTAAACCTGGTCCTTTCAAACCTATGATGTTATTATTGTCGATAATGATAAATATTATTCAGTCCCATACATCACTACAGGGTATGTGTTTTGTAAGTACAAATTCCATGTTGCTAATACAGTGGCACAAGAAATTGCTCATTGAAGCAGGATATCACTGTAGCCTGCTTTGAAGCTGGTTTCCAAAAGGGTTCGTATTCAAACTCGGTGTGGTTCGATTTTATCTGACATATGTCATTCATCACCTGTAGCCACTATTCCAGTGTGTGTCAATCCTGGGTCCACATGTTCTTTTTCATTGTATTGCAGTTAGTGCAGCTATTTAATTAATTTATTTAAAGAAGGTGCTTGGAAGTTTTAGTTTATTGTCCTGCAGTCAATAATAGGCCTTCACTCACCTACCTAAAGCATCATGGTTCAATGTTCCGCAGGATTTTCTTTTCACCAGATCGTCCACACAGGCTGTGGTACCCACCCAGGCTCTTATTTGATGGGTAACGGAACTTTTTCTCTGGAGGTAAGGCGGCCATGGCGTGCGCACGGATAACCTCCTACCAAGTTTCACACAATTTCTTCATTCTGTCTAATTACATAGTTAGGGTTACTTCCCAGGGCAGGGCACTGGCGTTATATTGAAGTATCGAACGACCAGGCTTGCGTGTAGGGTCGAATTTCGGTTGTTTTGCAACCGATGCCGGTCTTATCTAATCGTTGCTACTGTAGGTATCGGTCCAGTCCAACACGCAAAGGGCCAACTAAACCCACTAGGCAGTTGACTAGTGTGACAAAATTTGTTGGGGAGGGGGAGGTAGAATATGTCAGGAAGCTGCGCTTTAAAAACTGATTGGTTAGTATGCTCATTTTATGTTGTAAGTGTGCAGTCATCGGTTTGGTCGCCGCGGAGGCTGGGGTTCAGTCCCAGACGAATCCTTGTGGAATTTGTAGTAGACGAAGTGACACTGCGATGGGTTTTACTCGGAGTACTTCCGTTTTACCTTGCCAGTATCGTACCTCCAATTTTCCAGTCATTCATATATCACCGACGCTATGACCTTAGGAAATGACAGCGTTGTTAAATAATACACTTAAAAAGAGGCGAGGTTGGTCTAGGGGAGATGGGTGCGGTAAGGCTAATTTTCGCTTTGAACGGCAAAAATTCTTTGAGCCAATCCCGAGCACACTCCTGCATCTTTATCCATTTCATAGTACAGCATTAGCGCACAGTTTTCCATAGTGCCAAGCGGTGTGAAGTGCTTGTAATGACCATAAATTATAGGAACATTTGTTTAATTTCATGAACTTACTGTAACTTAGTTTTGTTTGTTATGGAACTTTAGTAAGTACAGAAAGGACTTCCCTTGCCAATAACGCACGGGGTTTTCATTATTTGACGCTGCATACATCCGGCGTAGGCACTGAACAAATCTAGTTAAGCTCGCTTTTATAAGCATGTTTGAAGTGTCACTATTTAAAAAACACGCCGCGCTTTGTTCGTTTGTCACAAGATACAAACCTAGCTGCAGTCGTATTCGGTTGTCATTCACACGATAAACATGGCGGACATCGTTTCGTTATTTTCGCGCGTGCTGCAAAACTCTCTGCCGATACAGGAGAAATCCCTGGTACTCACTTTCAGAGGCTGAGTCGACCTCAGGGCACATGGTTCTGTCGGGAGTACCACGCAAAAAATCCCCAGTGACACCATTGGGAATCGATCCCGGGACCGTCCGACTGGCAGCGCAGTGCCTTAAACTCTTACGCTACCTCAGGCCCTAATTGATGAAGGTGAAAAGGTAAATTTCACCCTGTAACCTGCCATGAAGGCAGAGAGGGGGAGTAGAGATATAGCTCTAATCTTTCTTTAACCTCGCCCCTAGATGGCTATGGTTGATTTAAGCCACTACCCTGCCGCTTTACCACTGGGAATGACCCGGTGCCCATTGTATCAATTGAAATTGGTTCAGTTCATTATATTATCATCGTCATTATCTCTGAAGGGTTTAGGCCTAGTGCCTGTTCCTTAACCCTGAAGGTGAAGCTGGTCCCTCCATCGTTTCCTCAGGCGTCCAATATTTCTTTCGGTGTTTACTGCACGGCCTGCTTGGATATCCTGTTTTTGTCCATACTTGGTAGGTGTTGCAGCCACTTTTGCTGATACTGTCCTATTTCCCGAACAGTGATCTGTACTCATGAAATTGTTATTCATGCAATGTTTGGAGTAGTAATAAAACAAACAATATGAACAACAAGGAACTGTATTTTTCAACAAAAACAAAACATACAAAACAACAACGTCGTAAATAATTTTAAAATCCAACAAATAGAGTGATTTTTTAGAGTCTAGTGTCCTTTATGGACTGGAAAATCAGCATACCAACCAAAAGCACCGTGGTGGCCAGTGTGGGCGCCATAGTCTACATAGTCATGACCATCGCCACCACCACCTCCATATGCCCCACGCTGGAAACGTCCACTTTCCTCTGCATCACTTTCCACTTCCGTTGCCTGGAAGCCTGCCTGACGTGCCACTCTGATTAGGGGTGCTGAGTAGTCTGCTACTTCCACCAATTGTACGTCATCCAGTGGGATAGCAATAAAACGGGGGCGGGCAGTTGCTACAGCAAAAAGTGCCACACACACAGCACCAAGGACTAGCTGCAACAAATGAAATAAATTTGGATTTGAAGTGAATGTTGGCATAGTGACATGTCTCTTGGCGTTCTGATGTCCTCCCCTAATAAGGATACCCTTTGCTGAGTTTCGCGTTTGCTGTAGGTTTTCTTAGAGTGTTACATTTTTTTAAAATGAAATTTAGTTTGGCGGTCTTTAGTGAAACAATATTAATTTTTGTGTTGAAGACCTCAATAAAGGAAGTAGATGTGAATGTGATGCCGTATAATTTGGTACCTATCTACCCAATTACACATGGGCACGACACCAGACACAGCAATATCTGAATAGCAACTGCTATCGGGAAATCATAGTTGGATTTCTTCTTGTGAGCGAGTTAACTTTGGAATACCCTCTTCATGGTATTTATTATTTTTGTATATAAAGCTACCAGTATACGTTATATTTCATAACGCGGAGATGTTTTCGTGAAGAAAAACGCGTTATGATGAAATCTTATAATAATAATAATAATAATAATAGTAATAATAACGTCAATGGGAATTAATGGGTTAAGCGTAATACCTGGAGAAAATACCAATATGCCCTACAGCCTTTTCTTCACCATTTGTTATAGTATATTTAGTTTTATTTTACAATAATTATTTTCGCTTGATAATACGTTTTATTCATTGACTGAATAAAACACCGAAGTAAAAAATCACCTTATATTCAATTAGTCTCCAGGTGCGGAAATCGTGTTCTGTAATACATTCATCACGTTATATCCAGTTTGCTGTAAGAAAACACGCCGTATGGCAGAACGAGTTCTTCGGTTTTAGCTGCTAAGTGACTGCGCAAACTGCGTGTTTTAATTCTTTGAGTCCTGCATAAATGCTCGTTAAGTCGACACCAAGAGCCATGGCTGTATAAAGCAACGACTTACCACTTTCATGTTGTCTGGCGGAGTTCTCCTGTGGTTGCTGAAGATTGATTCGGCCCCTTTATAGCCACGGATTTCGCTTTCGCTACCGGGTGGAAACCAGGACATCTCGCCTCGCACCGCTGATGTCCGTTTTTGTTACTCACCTTTCCATTTCCAGAGGAGACGGCGGTGACAAGGCGAAATCTTATAATCGTCTGCCTCCAAGAAATCGGTCAAACTGAGTACTAGTCCACTGAGGACTGTAAGAAACTGGTTTTAAAAATACCCTCACACGTCAGATTGTGATTCGTCGCGTTCGTGGTTTTTATGTATGAAGGTTGAATACTTAATAATTTACCTTACGCGAAAATATGATTTAATTTCTTTTATCGTTGTACCGTGCATCTTGATAGCGTTAAATTTTTTTTACTAACAAATGCACCTTTTATTGAACATATAAAATGTTAAAATTTACATTAAAATATCTTATATTCGCTCCTACGCTGCACGGCATCCAGTACACACACCACAACCTGAAACACATGCTGCCACAACACTGCATTACTTATAACGATGTATGTTTACTGATTATTTCTACAAAAGTGTAACTTTAGCCAGGCTCAGTGTAAGCTCCCTGAGGATGGTCCAGGTGGACCGAAACATGTAGGAGCAAATATACGATATTTTAATGTAAATTGTAACATTTTGTATGTTCAATGAAAGGTGCATTTGTTGGTAAAAAAGGAATTTTAATGATTTAATGTGTTACTATTCTTGAAACTGGTCACATTAAAACATAGGTCTAAAAGGATATATTCGCGGGTTTGTTCCTTTCGCAGGTAAACAGCCCCGTGCCAATCTCATGATTATTTCTGTAAATGTTCATTCGATTCTCTTACAGCCCTGAATGACTTAAGAGATAACGGAACTGCTGTGTTCATATTAGAAGTACGCATGCGGCGTCTCTTAAAAATCAGTAAGTAAAGACATGAAATATTTCAAGCCGGATATATGTGTATTCTAACCACATAACTGCAAAATTTTGGCCAGTAACATTACGTCTGTGCCAGACCCATTCATTGTATATGTAGAAGTTGTGTTATTGCGTGGCCATTCAACATTTTTAATCAAAATGTAACTTTTTTAATAAGAAGTCTTGTGGCATTCACTCAGCTG
>Ga0209628_10002609_pt1 | contig 12319 bp, 4 predicted proteins | sample TergutCu122P4_FD_187285 | JGI IMG/M metagenome (GOLD analysis project Ga0209628, IMG submission 187285) | Cubitermes ugandensis P4 segment gut microbial communities from Kakamega Forest, Kenya - Cu122 P4 (SPAdes) (version 2) | ecosystem: Host-associated > Arthropoda: Insects > Digestive system >...
GGGGGGGGGGGGGGGGGGGGGGGTGCGGTTGTGGCGGTGGCATACTACCCATTTTGTACTTTTAGTTGATATGAAGTATTGAACCATCTGCTTCAGAGCCATAGCTTCTTTGAAATTAATCTATAAGTTATAAATGTATGCCAACACTAATATTTATGGATGTCCAGGTTCAGTACTGGGGGCAGGCCAGTGACATTTATGGTAGACATTGCAGTGGAACAAGTTTTTCATCTAATGCTTGTCAGTTATTCCACCAATGCTAAATGTTCACTTAGGGCAGATACAATGGGCAACAATACCAAAGGACTCTTTTAGAGAGAGAGAGAAAAAAAAGGTGCTTTGTAAAGTAAATTGTTTTAGTCCGTACCTAAATTTAAGTGAGATACCTTACTGCATGCTTGCACTCAACCCTAATACTAAACTTTTGGCATACAGTGAGTAACCAGCAATAATGGCCGCTTTTGTAGCACTTCTGCTTTGTCTCGGGGGATCCTGTTTTCAAGTTTGAGCAAGGATACCAGCTATAGGTCTTCTGTTGTTTTCGTTACCCCTCCATGCACCCACATTATGTGTCAGTACTTGAAACGAGGCTTCTTACATCTATTGCCTTTGCAGTTCATTCTGTATCCATCCTACCATAATAACCTCATCTATTGAAAGCAGCATTAACATAACCATCTGGAAGAATATAAAACAAGTTAGGAAATGTATGCAAAAATTAATTCTTGGGTATGCGTTTTGTATTCCCTCTAATATAAAATTTGTCAAAGTCATTCCTTCAGATAGTTCATGAGTTTCTTTCATGATACAGAACAAATATCTTTTTTGCTTAGTTGTCTTCAAAACACCTTTCTAGGAATGACTCTGTCGATTGATGGTCTGTCACATGTTTTGGAGCAGCTTGGTTCCTCCATATTTAGGGGAGTCTAACAAGAACTACCCTGCAGGTGGGGGCAGAAAGCATGTGCGAAACATCTGTTTATGATTTGACACATGTCATCCCAGAAGCCTTGAATGTTCTTCAACACTGCTGTGTGACCTGTATCTACAGTGGCTTGGTTATTTAGCAACATCCTTCAGTTTCAGTATCTGTCAGTAGATATTGGGCATCCCCCCTATGTTGGTGTCTTTGTACTTGTGGCAGCATACCTTACATGTTGCTCAGTACAATATAAAGTCTTATGTTTGGAATTTTTGCCAAAGAAGTGAATAATTAGTCTATTTCGTTTCTTGCGGCTTGAAATTTAAATTCTTGTCCATGAATCAGAACATTAAGTGGAGTGTCCATTTTATTATATAAAATTTCAGTAGTAAAGTGGATGACAGGTTAAAATGAAATGTAAGGATGGTTTCTGCTTATCATTCAGGGTTTCCCAAGGTCATCATCAGCCCATCTGGCAGCATGTCTATTCTCTGTTGTATATTCATGATCAGGCCATGTCCAAAGATCTGGATATCCCATGTGAGATTTGGGGTGTCCTTTCTTCCAAATCATACAAATTGGTCATAACCATTTTCTTCCATACCCTTCTCACTTGACAGGAATTGATAAACAATAAACTCTTAATCAGTATGTGATGAGAAAACCAGCAAATGGATGTGACTAATGCTATGAATGTTGATAGTAGGTGGCATATTATAGAAGGTCAAACTTTGACATCCTGCAAAGTTATGGGAAGAGGAAAATGTTTTTGGTGTGTGGAAGCAGTGGCATAATCTTTACAGGATATGGTATTACTATGATGAAATTGAAATACACCCCCCCCCCACCATCCCACAGGCATGTGTGTGCACACACACACACACACACACTTTAAGAGACTAAGTGTTACACAGTTACTTTGAAATGTTAACTGATCCGTAATGGTGATTTTGTTACAAGGTGTTAACACTTTTGACATTTTGTGCACAAACTGTGCAGAAGCACTAATATTGGCATATTATGCTGAAACATGCTGATGTTAATGCAGTAGTGTATAACATGGTGGATTTAATGATATCAAATTACTGTATATGAACTGCTGCATTCACAGTGTTGCTGCAGATATGTTTTGTTTGTTTTGGAATTCACAGTAGGGGGCATAATAACCAGTCCTTACATAGAACTTTATTTTGTGAGTTCTCTGAGAACTCGGCTAACATGAACTAAATTTTATTCCCAGGCTTTCAAATAAACTATGCTATTTATATAGAATGATTGTGATTGTTAACAAAGTCTTTCTCTCATAAGTTTTATGAGAATTAAAAAAAGTTCATGTAGTTCCAGATATGTTAGATGAAGTTTCATGCTCTAAACCTACTGAATATGACCCTGGAATCTGTAAAAACTCGCTCAAATGAAACAATCCAAGTTTCTTCTGTAAACAGTAACCCAACACACACACACAAAACCAACCAATGGGTCAGATCTGTAGGATGTTTGGATCTTTCATTTGTTATTCAGTTGTTATATACGTGATTCTGTCCGTTACACAGCACATACCCTTTGAGATGTGAGGTTCACACAGTAGTGAATATCAAGATTGCAGACTTCTGGAATGTTGCACTGTGTAGGTTGGTTGATGAGTGACAACTTTTTGGAGGAACTTGTTTCCTCCATCTTCAGGGCAGATGATGGAGTAGTTACCTCCAAAATGTTTGTACTTACCTGCCAAACTAATTGACATCACATCTCAGAAGACCATCATATGTACATGCCTTATGAAAGAGCTGAACATTCGTGATGAACATATTGTTGACATAAGGCTAACAGCATTGTGCATTTTATTAGTGAAATACTAAAATAGGTGTATATTAGTATTAGTGCACTGAAAAAGTGCAATAAATACCACTTCTTCCATTATTGTGATATGTCCTTTTTATATTTTAGGAATTCATTTCACATCCCTCTCTAATTTTTATTTACATACACACACACACACACACACACACATCACTTGCCATTATAGGTACAAATAAGAAGGAATTTTTAAGTTTATGATTTTCTGGGGTGTGATACCATGTGGTTTAATTTTGGAGGGGGTGGGTTCCTCCAGAACATTATTGATCATAAACTGTGTGTTGTAAGATCTCTTGGAAGTGTGTCATGTGAAAATCATTCTGCTGACAAGATTTATCTCATGCAACTACACTTTCGGGACCATCGCAGACAGTTTGGGTAGGGTTTTCACCCTAGGAACACCTTTCTGAATGAAGCTCTGCTCACTGTTGTATAAATTTGTATCACAAATAAGATCTGAATTTTAAACATATTTTATTAGATCTCACTTTGTAAAATGAGAAAAATGTGGTGTGAAATGAAAGAAGTAAAGAACTCAGTCTCAAATATTCTACTTGGGTACCTGGCATTATAATGTTATGTATATAATTTGTATCTCAGCTTAACCCAGACTTACATTGAAGAATATGAAGAGTGTAAGGGGTGTTGAATTGATAAAACTCCAGACTTAAGAATTTTTAAAGACAAGCATCCCAGTAAGTAGATTTACCACTGCAGCTCTGTACAAGCCTTTGCTGGTATTACTGTTATTTTGTTGTAATGTTATTGACCCCAGACATTCAAACTGTAGTTACTTTAACTGTAATAATACTGTTCATATAGCTTACAGCATAATGTACAATCTCTTGAGTGATATGACAAGTTTTGTCAGTAGTATGTACAAAATAGTTGCCTAATAATGTTCTGACCTGTTTATATGAACAGCCAGACACTACCAGCATCTAAACTGTCATGTATAATTTAACTTTAATGCAGTAGGTTCTTGGTGGATTTAAGTAACTATGTGGAGGCCACAGGAAAAAGTTCCATGGTTGCTGGGATGAAAATTTTCGAGAATTTTTCACTGACCGTCTTGTATTTGCAGGCTTGAGCCAGGCCCACACACACACATTGTGTTGCTTATGGTTCACTGGAGTCCACCTTACACCAGGAAAGGGTGAATGATGTTAAGGTTGTGACATTTACACCATTTAGTATACAAGGAGCTACACGACCTACAGTTTGTTGAACCGTTGGTTGCCCTGCATCATCAAATTATGCATTGATATCCCAGGTCTGCTCTTCCCCCTGCCCAGTGATTATCCTTAGTGGATCCAAGTGTATAAGAAAGTAAACATCTTCAGTATTCCAAACCTGTCGTAATTAGAAGCAGCCATATGGCTATTCCTTATGGATGTTGGCTGTAAGTAATGCATCTTATAAATGCCAGACCATACATCTTAAACTGCTGAACGTTATATTATCAAATCCCAGATGCTACTTTATGTGACCTGTGGGGAATGGAGCAGCCATAACATTTGGATTGGTCTTGAAATATAATTTTTCCCATGTTGCACTGGTTCAGCTGTTTGTCTTTAATGTGTAGTACTGTTTACTGTCACCAGTGATGATGTATGTTTAAAAATGTCAATGTTCTGTGCAGTGAATTAATTCACAATATTTATTCCAACAAATGCACAACAATAACAGGACAGTAGTTTTATAAATATATGAACTCCTCCTACATGTTGTGGCATTTGGGAGGTGGTTAACAAAGAAACGAGTAGTGGCTAATTATGTTAAAGATGCACAGATGTAATACTGAAATACATATTAAAATGTGTAAAACTTGGAAATAGTTTACGTGTGTTTGTAAGTATCGTGATACCTTTTGTTGGTATAAGGTGGACTTTACTGGGCCATAAAGAACAGGTTATTACTTCTATTTGTGGTCCTGGTTTGAACCTGTTAATGCAACATCAATGATCCCACAGTCTGTTGCTTGTAATATAGAGCAGTATGCAGAAGCACAAGTGGAGGGAGATGTGGAGGCATCAATCCATGGAACTTTCATCCATGACCTTAGGATATAGGTCACAGTTTCTACTGTCTCAATCCCTGTATTCTGATGTGTATATGATCGGCATAATTTGTTGTGGAATTGAAACTTCAAATAAACTATATCTCCTTTATTTTTCAGTTTTCTTTCTTGTTACTTAACAGATGTAAATAATGTTATCTTGTTAATTAATTGTACAGGTACCTGTAAGAAGTCTTATATTTTCCCTCAATATTTTGTAACTATTGTTCATTTCTAAATACCTGATTTTAATTGAATATTGATGTAAATATATACTGCATCTTTGTGTAATGAGTTGATGTTCATTATATAGAATGTTACTCAGTGTAAGGAACTAGGAACTATGGTTTGTCGATAGATGTATTTCTGTTCGTGCAATATGTACAAACCAACCAACGGTGTATGCATGATGTATAACTTAAGTTTAATGTAGACTCTAATAACTAAATTAATTTATTTTAATTTTCAGTTATTCAGGCAACATAATATAATAAAAACTTCTGATTTTCCATGTACAGATTAGCTTTAATATGGCTGCAGAATTTTTATATTTCTTTAAACAGAATGTGGTTGTTGGCATGAACCTTCAGTTGTTTTCAATACTGAATTCATTTTCAGTGCTGTATTGATCCAGGTGATGAATGCCATGTATCAGACAGATATATATCAGTATATCCTGTATTTTTTTTTCTAGAGAATGGTGTTCATATTGTCACTTGCTTCCTATTTTACAAGCTTCAGTTGTATCATACATGGAGCTTTGAAACCCATTTCCTGGTAAAAGTGTAATGAAATTTATTGATGTTTCTTACATCTCCATCTTCCAGTTGTAAAAAGTGCCATTCTATGTAAAATTACTTTTCTAACATTATAATTAATTTTTCTAGTATCTGGGTTTGTTGTAAAGAGCTGCAGTGTTATTGTTTCTTCCCTCTCTTTTTACAAGGTCAGTTGCAGTATTATTACATGTTAGGAAGGCTATCATTTCATAAAAATAAGTGTATGAAATGACATATTCACTTTCATTTAGCTTTTAAATCAGTTATTTAGTCACGGAACATCTGTAATAATACAACTAATAATAATCATGATACAAGCTTATGAAGGTAACATTGCAAATGAAATGTTCTTCATAGTATTGATTTAACTGTTAGAAGAGTAAAACAGTTATGTGAAGTGAGATGATAACTGTGTAGCAGAAACACGATGATGGGTAAATCTTTGTATGTTACTGTACTTGTACAGAGTTATGGTAAAAAAAAAATCTTTGGGCCTGGTACAGTCCTTTGTTAGTGGATTGAAGCAACAAATATGCAATATTATATTACATAATGATGTTGAGGATGTACTGAATGGAGGTCTTGAGGTAACTTATATTACATAGGGCAATAATTTAGTTTTGTGCATGAATGAACTAAAAGTTGCTAAGTTTGTAAGAGGTAGGTATTGACTTCCCCCAAGACCTCTCATTGAACAATGCAAACTTGGAACAAAACGGTGCAGAGAAATGATAAAACCAACTGTAAATGGAAAATAATAATGACTTGTTCTATTTTGTGCAGTAAACAGACACCACAAAGTAAAAATGGTGTACTTCTTTCTTCCCAATGCCAGTACTTTTTTTTACAGCTTGTATGCACATTACCAAAAAGCTGTATATAGTGTACCAGTGAGCATGTAATATGCACCACGTCACACAGTTACATCCCAGATGTTTGGCATCTTCAAACTTTTGCAATTAAGAGTTCAAGCAGATATTTTTTTGACTGTGCTTAATATCATGATCAGTTCTTCACACTACATTTCTGAGTGTTGGCCTTGAATGTCAGCTGCTATTGTTACTCATTTTTAGCTGAACTGGCAAAACAGTCGTTAAAAGTGACCATTTGGTTTGTCATGTCTGTCCACATGGAACATCTCTGCTCCCACTGGATGGATTTTCATGTAATTTTATATTTATGGTTTTTACAAAAAAATCTGTCAACCAGATTCTGCTTTTTTTTACAATCTGATGAGGTAACACATGTTTAACATGTATACCTAAGTAAATTTATGACTGTCTCACTGAATTATTAGTGAGTTGAAAAAATTTATAGAGGGAATCAAAACAAACATTTCAAATAAATATTTCAAGAAATTGTGTCATTAAGGCAGAATACAAGCATATGATGTGATCTGCTGGCAGACATACAAAAACCTTGAATTATGCAAAGCATTGACTGTCAGTATGATCTTTTTAGCCATACTGTTAATGGCTTTTATTTTGTGAATGGTGATGCAATATAATACGTGCAGAACCAAATGTGTGAAGAGAGTGAAATGGTGAATTATTTCCTATCAAAACAGGTATGTACAATTACTGTATTAGAATTAGGACAGTACAAAGTGAGTGGATAAACCAGGATGTCTTTCTGATACAAGAATTTGAAAGACAGGACAGTTCAAACAGTAAACTAACCCCTATACCAGGGAATTAGAATTTTCTGGCAGAGGATAAATTTTCAGTGAATAATGGAGCTGTTTCCCTGAGGATGCAGGAGCTCAGGCATGAGGCTGACCAGTTAGCTCCAGCTACAGCCAAGGTTACGCTGTACCTCCATATTCTTCATGGTTTGGTGCTTAATTGAGCAGAGGGAAAGGTTTATGTTTAATAGTCTGTCAAAACACTACAAAAATATATTCCACACTGAATAAGCAAATATTAAAATTTTATACAAAACTATTTTTTTATGAAAAATGTAGGGAAAGCACAACACTTCATTTACAATGTGGTACACTTCCAGCTGATGAGAAATACTCTGCAAATTGTTCTCGAATTTGATATCCTGCTACAGCTATTTCCAGCCAGTTTTGTTTAAACTCTGAAAGGCTCTTAGATTTGTTGTTTCCTCCCTCCATGATCCATAAATAATATCACCATTTGAAATGTCCTCAATATTAGAAGTTCCTTGTGGGCTGTACAAATTCTTTGAGGAATCACTTTTCCTTAGGAAGTTATGCAAATGGACACATGCAAGAATCACACTTCTTGCTTTTGTTGGTTGCAGAAGGAGAGGTTTCCTCAAGATGTGAAAAACAGATGCCATAATACCAAATGTATTTTCCACAACACTGTGAGCTTTAGATAACCTATAATTGTATGTCCCTTTCAGTGATCCTTCCACATGTGTACCAAGAAATGGTTTTATCATATTTTCCTACAGAGGAAATGCATCATTACATACAAAAACATAAGGTGTTGGATTTTCTTGTCCTGACGGTGCTTTTGGAGGTGGCAAGTTCAGTGTTCCATCATACAGTTTCTTGGATAAACACTGGTCTACCATTACACCTGCAACAGGTGTCCTATGCTGACACCCCACACTGGCAAACAAAAAATGAATGTGTTGTGTTTACTTCTGCTAGAAGAACAATACTGAAAGTTCCTTTGCAATATTCACTTCCATTTTTGAATGGTGCTTGTAGCTCAATGTGCTTCCCATCAAATGCTCCAACACAATAGGGAAAATTCCAAAGATTTTTATATTCCTCAGCCACCTGCAGCCATTTATGAAGTGAATCTGGTGTCTTGAATGTAGAATAAACAAACAAACATGTAAGATCATGGGATGTGTATACAGTGAGTGAGTAGTCACTGGTGAGGCATAAAAAAACAAACACTTCAGTTCACCTACCACCAGATCCTTGTACTATAATATGCTGAGTGTACCACATTTTAAAATCAGAAGCAGAACCAACCAGGAAAATTATTAAAGAAGTTACCAAATATACAGTAACTTCTACAAGACACACAGATGAAGAATAGCAAAACTATCTCATGGATAATTATCATGGACTAACTTTGATAGTAAGAACAAGTACACTGACATATTTTGAACATTTCAATAACAATTATATGTTGACAATTTTAACAGTAACACATTGAAAAATGGAACATTAAAAATTTTTGAATCTCAAAGATAACCACAAATAGGTACAAAGAACATATTCCTAAAATCAAGGGTGTATATAACTACTATATTGCATGTGAATTGTATGAATTGTATATCCACGTGACTACATAATGTCAGAAGTATAAACTTATCTAAGCCCAAGCATTACAAGTTCGTGTACATGATGACCTGTAATGATGGAAACATGCAGGAGATTTATTTTGTGCTATTTAAAACTGGTACCTGGCACCAGGTAGAAAAAAGTTAGCAAACATTGTTACACATTGTTGTTGATACATTCTTTCTTTGTTGGTCATTCTGGATACTGTCATTATCTCAGACTATATACTGCCATTGGTAGGCTGACTAGTGAATAATGAACTCAAATCACAGCAGTTTGTTTCAAGTTACTGAGGCAAGTACAAAAAAACCTCATTCAGGACAGCTGAGATTCAGACTTGATAAATGGAATGAACATAGGTTTTAACGGAATTTTAAAATTCATCTCTCCTTATTTGACATATGTAAGCAGTTTTGTTCCTTTAATGAAAATGTGACATGTTTTGAAATTCCATTCTGTGCCAAATGCTGATTTACTTTACACAGACCAATGGCATGTGCCTGTTAAATATGTAACTGGGAATTCATAGTTTAAAAATACAAAATTAGAATTAGAAATCACCTAAAGATTAAAAATCTAATATTATTACTGTATTTGAACAAGTAAATATATGACTTAAAGTTAATATGTTATGATTAAATTTTGATAAAATTTATTATACACAATACACAACTAAAAAGAGTTCTGTTAATTATATGAATGAACATTGAATATGACAACAAATCAATCACTAATATTCATTCATTCCATTGGCATGTAAAGAATGCGACTATTCCTTGCCATTCTCAGTAGCTTCTTCCATTCCTCTCTGTTATATATCCTTTTCTTCCAATCTTTTCCACCAACTAGTCTTCCACCCTCCCTCACTTCATCTTGCCATCTATTTCTTGGCCTACTTCTCAGCCTTGTTTCCAAACTTATACATATAATACTTTTTTGAGAATTCTATTTTCTTCCATTCTCTGTACATGCCCAAACCAATGTCATCTATTTACTTTATTGTCTCTGTTATAGTGGGTTTTTAAACCACTGCATAAATTTCTTTAATGGTTAATATTCTCAAATATTCTTTTCATTGTCATATACTGGGCCTAAAATTCTTCTATACACTTTCCTTTCAAAAATTTCTGTTTTCTATCTCTCTTTGTTAGTGTCCAGGTTTCTGATGCATATGTTAAAGTTTTGTCTATTATTGTGTTCTTAAGTCTTAATTTTAGTTTTTTAGATATATTTTTATTTCTAAAAATTTTTGTAGCATCATGTATGTTTTGTTAGCATTTTTTACTCCATCTTGTAAATGTATTTGGTGATTGTTACCTTCATTGAGTGTAACATCTAGATATTTAAAATTTTCAACTCTTTCAAATGTGTATATTGTATATGTATGTGTATATATATATATATATATAATATTGTTAATTGTCCTATTTTATTTTGTTTTGAACTGTTTTTCTGTTCCACATATATTTTGTTTTTCCTTAGTTTAGTCCTAACTTTCTGGCAGTGTTTTGTATTTTTCTACAAAAAGTTGTCTTATTTCTATTTAATTTTTTCCAATTAATACAATGTCATCTGCATATGCTAATACACTCAATTGTTCTTTACCAATCGTTATACCACTAGGAACCATTTTTATACTTTGTATCACTCTTGTAATGCTAAGTTTAATAATATTGGTGATAGAGGGTCACCCTGTTAGTCACTAATATTACTAATACAAAATTTCTCAGAACAGTTAATGACAACACCTTATCATGGATAAGTCACACAGATTAAATTATACCTAAATTAAATGCAGCCTATTGTGCAATTAGAGTGGTTAAACTATTTAGGTCACAAGATAGATTGAAGCTGGTTTATTATTCATATTTTCACTGCATCATGACTTATTGAATAATATTATGGGGAAATTCTTCATATAACATTAATATTTTCAGATTACAAAAGAGGATAATCAGAAATATTATGAGTGCCAGAAGTAAGAGATTCCTGTAGGGAATTTTTTTAAGAAATTAAAAATGTTTTCTGTTTATTTGCAGTATACTTTCACTTTTATTATTGGTGGTTTATAATAAAGAGCACTATAAAGTAAACTCTCAGATTCACAGCATCAACACTAGACAAAACTCTAACCATTATCAGTCATTAACAAATATAACAACATTTCAAGGTGAAACCTATTATTTTGGCATCAAGGTTTTTAATAAACTTCCTTCTCATATTAAAATCTTGTCTCATAATGTGAAACATTTCAAATAGGATTTGAAAAACGATCTTTAGTTAAACTCATTTTACACTTAGATGAATAATTTCATAGTAATAAACTCTAAAGATCTTGGTTTATTACCTTCTATTTTTATACCAATTTACTGTTTACTTTTAACAATTTAAACAGCACTGAATGTTAATCATGCTTGTGTGTTTCTGATATATGTCTTGATTTTAGCAACGATTGTTATCCAAGTACATATAGATTTTATTATTCACGCTTGTGCTTTTCCAATACATGTTTTAATTGAGACATACATATATTTGGTACATTACTAGAACTTTTTCTTTTACTGTATTGTGCAACATACTACTTTCTGTTATGTACATATGGATCTATTTTGACTATTTCTATATCCAACAGTTTTTTAAACCTAATATGGATCGCTTGCATGTAAAATAAATACCGTATGCACTGCTGCACTTCCAAACTTAAGACAGTTCTTTCACCTGTTACACACAGCTATTAAGTAATAAATCGGTGAATCAGAAGTTAAATTGAATTTCATATGCACTTCTATAATCGATTTTTAAAGATATAATGTGGACTATTCTTGTTGGCCACGATTAATGGGAAGTTGGATGCTATAAATAAGACTTACTGTAATACAGTAATATTTTCGCAGTAAATAATGGCAGACCAGGCATTAATTAAAGTTCTTTGTTGCAAATGAAAGAGACTTCCACGTAAGAAAGAAAGGAATATTTTGTGGCGCCATCGAATGCAAAAAACAAAACACGGAAATATGTATTCATTGAACTCGTGAACGGAAATTTCAGTCATATGGATGTTAAACGTGGAATGATGTTCACATCCAAAGCCGAAATATGCATGATCGATTTACCACATTAATGACATCGATTGAATTGTGTCACCCGTAACCTCAATACCTCCACGCACAGTAACCCAGCTCACTACAATCACTTTACAATATGCTGGCAAATCACTCTCCGATTACTTACATAATGACAAAACAACCATTTCATACCTCAGTATACTTCTTTAATCCTTTTATGAGAGCTTCACACACTTCCGGTACTATCACCGAAATTAGCTGTTTGGAGATTTTGAAAAGATACATTAGTGTATGGAGATTTTGAAAAGATACATTAGTGTACGAATGGCCAACTGCTAGGAAACGCAGCGTCACGGCTAATCT
>Ga0209628_10002610_pt1 | contig 12319 bp, 5 predicted proteins | sample TergutCu122P4_FD_187285 | JGI IMG/M metagenome (GOLD analysis project Ga0209628, IMG submission 187285) | Cubitermes ugandensis P4 segment gut microbial communities from Kakamega Forest, Kenya - Cu122 P4 (SPAdes) (version 2) | ecosystem: Host-associated > Arthropoda: Insects > Digestive system >...
GATACAATCTACAGTGAAAGTATTTTACGTATTTAGTTTTCTCTACTAAACTCCAAAAATTCTTTTACAGAGTAAAATAAGTTGTTCAAGAGATAAGTTTATAATTCATTTTTAAACTATTTCCTATCATTCCGGTGGTTTAAAATACTATTGGGTAGTCTATTATACATCTTAATACCAGAATATGTAATTCCTTTTTGTACACTTGTCAAGTTAGTAGCTGGAATGAAAAAGTGATTTTTACTTCTTGTATGAAAACCATGTACTTCTGAACTTGTCAGAAACTTATTTGAGTTATCTATCATAAATAGCATTACAGACAGTATATATTGACATGGAACAGGTAAAATTTCAAGTTTCTTGAACAGACCTCTACAATAGTTACACCATTATTACCCAGTAGCCAGAAACTGTTGTGTGATAATGTACATCATGGACAGGTAAGGTTTGTATAAAACAGTTTTTCTCTAATGGTGATCCACAAAGTGATAGTAAGGGTTCCACATGAAAATTCCATTACAATACAAAAAACAAATAAGTTTAAAGAGTAGTATTCAACCTTCAGTTAAAGTAATTTTCATTTCTATTTCTCATGTTTTATGGAACTGCATATTACTTTCTAAGGCTCACTTTATTTATTCATGGAAAGTAATTTTTTATTTCTGAATACATGTGTTTGAATAATACATTGATTTCTGACACCCCTTAAAATATATTTGCTACTATCCTTACTTATTTTTGGTCTCATTAGCTTCATATTGAAGAAATTTATTGGATGTTACGCAAAATATTTTCAAGCACAAGATGTTTCCATCAACAGCGTCAAACACTACTAAATTTTGACAGCATGCAACCTACTTCTAACACCTAGGATGGTACTGTGGGAGGTGATTTAATTTTAACTTTCTGCACCTTATTCCAGAATGTTGTTCATAGAGGGCAAATGCTTGGACATTAAAAATTCACATCCTACTTGGAGAAGCATACTTTATGGCTTGGCAATGGTATTTAAACACTCTAAGGAGTAATACTATCAGGAAATGTCACTGATTGGAAGTTTAGGTAGCTTTTTGGCTTCTCACTGTGTCAAAGAATAAAACATATTAAATCACGTGCTGAACTCCTTGTCCCTGGAGGATTTTATGTGTGTGTGAAAACCAACGTTCAAACAACAGCTGGATATGTAATACATATAAGTGATGAAAGAAGACTCAAGTATCTACATAGCACACAGAAATATATATATATTTGTGAGAGTCTTAATTATTAATGAAAAGAGACCAAGGAATGTTTATGCGATTATCAACATATGAGTGTAGAGACTGCTGCTTCAGTGTTGTCATAGTATTTTATCAATAATGCAGACAGTGTTTGATGAAAATATGCATGATGCCAATCAGATGTTATGAATGAAATCTTGTGCAATGGTGGCAAATCCAGATTCTTCAAAAGTAAATTTTATGTTGACAGAACAGGCCATGAAGGCCCACAGGGGGAGTAGAAGTATAGCTCTACTCCTTCTTTAACCTCAGCACTAGGTGGGGGTGTGTGGTCAATGCCATGCCCTATGACAGTAAAGAAATAAAGTATAAATTTTTTTGTAACTTATTGCCTGGTGTACAAGAGTCACTGTCACTGGGATGAAACTCATATCTGAATATTCTGTTGTATGAGATTCAGTGATAATGGTGATTTAATTCTATTAATTTGATAGTATGATATTTCATCCATTGCATATTACCTATGTAGAGGATTTCAGTCACATAAGAATATATATAGATGAAGGATAATAAAAAGAGTCCTGTTTCTACCACAAATTAAGTCATTGATTTTATTTAAATCTTGTCAAGTTGGAGACAATGGGGAGAGATTCAGTTGTTGTCATTTGAATATGGTGTTAATCTGTGTCAGCAGACAAGAATGTATGAACACTATGTGAGAGAAGATGAAGTGCAGGCTAGATACTGAAATTGCTTAGATTCTGATTCTTCATCATTCTGTTGAATTTCCAACACAACATTATTGTAATTAGAGTGGTTGAACTGTTCCAGTTCTCACTTACACAAACACAAAAACCTCAAACCTACCTCACTACTATAATCCTGACAAGACATGGAACTTATTGGTAAATGAACCCATATGTGTAGTTAATATTAAAGGATTTAACAATTGTCACAAATTTCTGTTACCACTTGATCTTGAACCAGTTAAATTCAGTGCATATTAAAGTATCTGTTTCCTTTAGGTTCATATTAATACAGTCTTACTATATAAAGGTCTATGACTCATAGCCACTTTCCAGTTCACCAACATTTAAACATAAGGTTGTTATTTCTGCTCTTGTTTGAAGGAATTGTACATTTTAAAATTAAATGGCATGTCCATAAAACATTCTATTGAATTTCCCACAAATGACTGTTTTACTAAACACAGATATATAATATACTATAAGAGAGTCTTGCATTAAATTCTCCAAATTCTTAGTTGCTTTCTTATTTGTTAAGGTGAATTTTGAAATGGATGTGTAGGAATAAATTTGTTGAGCTTTTTGTACAAAATGGCGTCACAGAAGTCCACAATAATATTTTTAAATTCACACTATTAAATGATTCTTAAATCCACACTATTAAATGTAATGCTAATATTTTCAATACATTGTTTTACAGATTTTAGTTTTTCAATAATTATGCATGCGATACAAATGCAAAGTCAGAGGCTCAGTTTGTCAATGAGGGGGATGCACTACACTTTGTTTCTTTGTTAAGCGTTACTGCCTGGCATCTGCAAAAACATATAGCAGTTCTTGATTTAGAATTTTTATTCTTTCAGAGAAAGCACATTTCTTTCTCTTATTGTACACAGTGAACACATGAGATGAACATACATTCCATGGCATTGCCCCATATCATATTTGGTGTCCAAGTACCAAATTTCTAACAGACTGATATCTGTCTGCCTCAGAAATACTGACATTAAACTACAACTCCTTTTTCAAAACACAAATCCTAAAACCTGCCGGCACTCTTTTGATATGAGGGAAAAGAAGCATAATGAAAACAGCCTTTTTTTTTTTTTTTTTTTTTTTTTAATGGAAATGATTTTACAGAAATTATTTCACACAACCTTTTCTATTGTAAATTATTTGCTTTAAGTTTGTTACTCATGCCTAACATCCATGTCAATGAAAACATGACTACAGTGTCACTTATTTTATATATTTGAGATTTGGTGTATTGTGTTTGCAAAGATATACATTTCATGGTGCATCATTTTCCTCTTACATCCAGACAGAATAAACTTATAATTGTGAAATTTGAATACTTTTTTTTTTTGCCATATGGAACAGATTCACTACAAAGAGCAGACAGTAGATACAAATGTATTTCAAAGCATAACAAACACAAATATTTCAGGCTGACTTATATCTCGGATTCTCTCTTGATTTTTGGACTGCCAATACCATTTCACTCTCACTGTTTTAAAACACTGTGCACTGACTACATCCTGTCTTTTTTTTTTGCATACCAACAGATATCTTCAGTGACACAGATCTTCTTTGCTGGCTATATATTAATTATCAACTTTGATGCACTGATTATTATTTATTCATAAAATACTATTCTCCTCTACATGTTTCGAGCCTCAAGTGCTCATCTTCAGGAGGTTACAGTTGTACACATGCAGCATATGGTACTGTCACTCTCTATGATAGTTCCTGGTGGCCTGTCGGTACACAGCTTGAGTGATGTCTCTTATACTCTTATACTCTATGTGAGATTTGAAGTTGTCATAGTGGTGAAAGTTAAGTATATGACATTCTGGGATGGCATGCCATATATTCTGTAGATATTTACCAAAATTTCAGATGATCCTAGAGTGAACTACTTCTGTCCTGAAGATGTAGGCCTCTGACTGTTCTGAAACATTGGAAAACATCTACAAAAGTACATGCATCTTATCCCAAAAGACTGCAGTCTTGTACACTGTGATTTCGACTCTGCATCTTTCATTCGTTTTCGTTTGTTCATTTGTTCATTGCAATGTGGCACTAGTGCCACGTTGCTGTTCTCCGAACCCCTGCCTGCCACAACAACAGGACACTATACCATATGCTGTAAAAATCTCAGTCTTACGCTCCTGAAGATGGGCAAAAGATTTCCCGAAACATGTTGAGCTGATTTTCGAGATCAATAAATTGTTATTGTTGCATCTAGTTGGTTCTTCTATATTACTTTACCTACATTGATGATGCACGGTCTAACACAAATCAAGTTTACTTATATGCAGTTTATTTTGAATCAAGTTCATCTTATGGCAGCATAAGAGATGTAGAAGTGATAAAATAGCATACTTTTTATCCTTATATTTTCTTAAATAATATTAATCTTTTATTAGAGAAAAAGTCTTCATCCATCCATCCATCATTCCATCCTCTCGATTCATTCATTCATTCATTTATTCATCATTAGCAATATCATCGCCTGACATCTATTTTCCCATATTGGACAGTTTATGTGTGTATGTAAAAAGACAAGCTTCTAACAAGATACAAAATTGCTGATGTTGGTAGGTTCTGGTAAGGAAACCTGTGTCTTTTCATTGTTCTGTTTTAGTGCAACATGCTTCATGTAGTGTGTAAGAAGGTGTGAGTGCTCTTGAAACTTAGCGTGACTACAAATTAGTGAGGAAATGTAACCCCAGATAGCAATACAATTTGGTAATTGAAAAATTAATAGTTCATACACAGAATGCCATTCTATGTAAACATCTATGGTGCTAAACTACTGCATTTATGCATGTAGTACTCAACTTATTTTAGTGTCTTTTCTCTAGGAATTCGATCATGAATTATCAGTAAATTATTTTCTGCCAAACATTGTACATTTATGTATCGTTAAATGATACTTGTACTTTTAATGAGACTTCCTGAGAGTGGATTCAAAGAATTGTTTTTTATCTTATATCTCTGCTTGAAAATATGATTAGCATTGTGTGATACATTTACAGTACTACTTTCACCAGTTCTTCAATTAATCAAATAAAAATGTGAGATAGGTATGTTGTTGTTAGAAATCCTGAGAAGGCTGGTATTAATATTACTTATGATGCAGGACACAATTTGCCCATTTTTAAGGTGCAAGTGCTCTGTGTTACAGTGTAAATAAACAAAATTGTAATTTTCTTTATGGTTGTATCATTATTAATATTGTGGTGTTCATGAAAAAATTATTCTAATTATTTTTAACTATGGTGTGGGTTCTGATAATTATTATTATAATAATTATGTTTGTGATGATAATGAAACTAGGAAAAATATTATTTAAGCCCTAGTAAAGGTAAGTTTGGCTTTTGAATACTGTACATCAGTCGGGTATACTGATTATGCTTAACTAGGAAAGGTGGCTTCTTCTCAGGGGCAAATAGATTATCAATTAATATAACACAGTAAATTTGTTTGGAACCATGTGTATGAACAAAATATTTCAGTGCTGTAGATGTGAAGTGTTAGTTGATACTGTGTATCAGTCAGTATGATGATGCAGAATTATGGTCATAGCAGTTACCATATTTCCCAGCCCATAAGACGCACCAGCCCATAAGATGCACCATGATTTTTTCGTTAGAAATTTTAGAAAAAAATAATGATGAATGTATTTTAATTTTAGCAATTTCTTGGAAGAAAACAGGATTGTTACATACCAAAATTAGCAACCATAGTATTATTTATTCATCATAGAAACCCAGAAAATCGTCATCACTGCCACTAAAATTATCTTGATGGTTGTTTTCCCTTGATGCGTCACTTTTTTCATATAAAAGATGTACAGGTATTTATAAGTTAGGAAATAATATTTACCCTCGGCGCATAAGACACAGGTCGAATTTAGGTCACATTTTTCGGAAAAAAAGTGCGTCTTATGGGCTGGAAAATATGGTATTTTGTCCACCATATGTGAAAATATAACAAAATGCTAGCAGCATGACTTTAAAATGTGCACTCTAAAATTTGTTACTAAACAACCCAGTTTTACATTGTCAGTGGATATCATGTTGTGTTTTGTGTACTGGTAAACGCTGTTCTTTACATTACTGACTTCAGTAAAACAAATGAATCACCAATTAATTTCAATTAACAGTTCTTTAAAATATGAATCATTTCTCATACTGTACAAGAAATTATAAGCCACTGAGTTGAACTGACACCAAATGATGTTGTCTTATGACAATATATAATTTTGCTAAAGGGACAACTGTTTGAGGCCTTCACTCATGTGGGCATGATGCAGAGCACGGGTTGGTAGCTGGTTACTGACACACGGAGACAGCCTATTGTTCCCATTCGACCCTTGAAGGTGGGACCAATAGGTTGTGCCCAGAGTAAGTAACTATCAACCTACACTGCATAACAGCACAGAAGAGCCAAGGCTGCAACTACATTATGGCAGAAGCCAGAAATGTCGCACAATATGACTGTTTTTCTAGTAAATTCAGGATCACTTCAGTGACAATCCTGACGTTTCATGCATAATAAGTTAGTGATTCCCTGCCTCCACTCTGAATTTTAGAGTATGATTTTGTGTGCTATATCTGTCTGTTAAAATAATGGATTAAAACTGTAATTTTTTAATGACAGTTAACACACCTTGCTGTAATTTTATAAATAATGAATGTACTATAGGCTTTCTAATGAAGCACTCTAAAGACACTTCTCAAAATTTCTTTATGTAAAATTATTTTAACAGTTCTTTCAAGCCCATTTAATTGTAACATACAACTACATATTCTAAATATCCATAATTGTGAATGCAAAACTTTGGTTAAAATAAAGGAAACAAAGAGTAACATGAGATATCTTGAACTTCAGAAATATTAGAAATATTTTCTAAGAGAGTACAGTGTAGAATAAAGCAATACTTAGGGGACTGTAATTTGTAGTTAAATGTGATAGTTAAAATGCATATATTTGCATTAATATGCACTAGAATTAAAAGAGAAAATGCCATTTTGAAGTACTGAAAAACCATTACATGGAATTAAAAGGGCAAATATTTTGCATTCCTGAGAAGCACTTACATTTCATGCAAAATACGTTCCATTTCATATCAAACATTACTACACTAAATTTTGTTTTACAAATTTTTTATACATATTAGCTTATTTTCTCGTATTGTGTAATATGAATTATGATATATAGTTCAATTTTAAGGACTAATCTGACACAGCCTTTTGTAAACATCAGAACAGAAATATTACAGCAATCTATTTATTTACATAAATTTCATTAAAATTTAAATTATTCAACAAATTTTTCAGGGGTGTATTATAACATATTCACATACTTGCAACATAGGAATTCATCATCATCATCATCATTGGCTCGACAGCCCATGGTGGGTCCTGGCCTTCTTAAGAAGCTTTGTTCATTCGTCTCTGTTGAGGGTGACCCTCTTCCAATCCTTGACTTCTAATATTCTCATGTCTTGAACACAGGAATTAACTATTCAAATAATACTAAAATTTACGTAATAATTTTCCCCAGTCACCGGATTCATACCTCTTTAGTAACATAGCTTAGATATATCATATGCGGTATCTTCAATTTATACATCTTGATTCTTTCTTTCATTTGCCTCTGAATCATTTAAACTTGCTGTGAGGACTGCAACAAATTTTGTGTGTCCTTGCAAGTAGCATGTCATGCAGTGGAAAATTATTAATATTAATTCTTCTCAGTGTAAAATCCATGTAATATAACTGTAGCTTGCATGGGCACTATAAGTACTGGAACTGGAGTGAACACATACCAACTGTATACTGTACATTGCTGCAATACAGAATTGTACTTCCAAATTGAGAGTATTTTTCTATTAACTTTACATGGATTGAAGCTTGATAACATTCTGTAAACGTGTAAGGTTGAAACATATTCTGTTTTATTTAAAGATCCATTTTGTACCACACAGTGGACACTATCTGAGTTACAACAACCAGTCATTTAACTTTGTTTAAGGCAAAAGTCACTGTTTGTTCTGAAAAACCTACAAAACACATAAATACACTCTGTGAGCAGACTGTATAATTTATTAATGTTAAATCTGGTGGTACTCAAAGTAACCATTGAATGAATGTTTATTGACAAATGCTCTGAATAAAATTCATTGTAGACCCTAGAACAAGGTGTCAGCACTGTTCCTCCTATTAAACCCATTTCAAGAGTTGATTTACAAAGGGCCTATGGATAATGCATTTATTATTTTATGTGTTAAGTAAAAGTGATTAAAATAATGCTTTATGGGTAGTAGTCATACCATGCACATTAAGACACACACATGCACATACAAATGTACATGCAGAAGCTCACAATGTAAATAAAATCTCAGACTGTTGTTTCTGTTCTAACTGACTGTTGCATGATGTGCTTTAAATTCTTTTATCTAGGTTAACTCATGGCTCAAAAAACTGTCGACAATACTAGCAAATTTTGTTTGGTTTAATATGTATTCCAATCACATACAAGGCTTTCGTCCTATCAAAGGGCGGTGTCAGAAGAGTGAAATTAAGAACTATGAAACAAACACCAGAAAAATCACACAAAACATAATTTCAGCACTAATTATTGCAGGCAGAACTAAATATTCGATGGTAGTAAAGAGAGATATCATATACATGTAAGCAGAATGTATTCTGCATCTGTGTACACAAGTGTGAAATTGGATTCAGAAATACAGAATGATTATAAGTTTCCTCATACTTTCTGTTGCAATTTCTGAGATTACATTAGGGCAGAACTGTAAATTTTTCACACAGTTGTTCTGAAATACTAATATGTGCTATATGTAATTAGGAGCACTTTTTTTTTTATTTAAGAGTAAAACAGTCTAGTAATGTCATGTATAATCTTCTGATATAACAGTGGTGAAAACTGTTCCATTATTCAAGTCCGTAACATGTTCTATTTCCCATAACACTGTACTAGTGTTTGCATATTTTAATTTTCAACTCCTTTAGTGGAATGTTTTATGAATATTTGTAAATATGTAATTAATATTTCACACTCCTTTTTTTCCCTGTAATCTAGTGTAAATAAGATTTCGTTAATTAAAATGGTTTTAAATATGAAATATCTGAATGTAAATGCAAATTTAATTCATATTGTAACTTCTAAATATTATGATTTATAAACAACACATTGGCTCTTACAAATTAGCCCTTACTGTATCTCACATAGCTTTCTGTTTCCATTCACAATAATTTTCCTGTTCATGATGCATGCTGGTTGTATGTCATCATTGATAATTTCTACAGGTGCGTGAGACTTACCTCTCCAGTACAAAAAAGTATATTTGTAACATGGCTGTTTCTCTGGATATGATGGTATGAGAAATTAAAGATTGCTTGCTTATGATAGGAAGAACATGTGAGTGCTAAGCTCTGTGTATAATGCAGAATAAAGGGGATTTTCTCTTTGCATGGTGTTACTTTGTCAACTTAAACAGATTGATTATGTACACATAGATATTTTCAGTAGCAGTTAAGAAAAAATCAAAATAGTATAAGTAGTCTTAGTGATTATCTCTGATGCATCTAGTGTATTACTATATATCATTGGAGAACAAATGACAAAATACTGCTACCAAGTGATAGTCACAGCGTTTGAGCTATTGTTCACAAAATGTTTTCAGTGGAAAGTTCGTGACTTGCCAGTGCATTGAAGCTAGTAACTGACTGAGATCTATTTTGGTACTGCAAATTAGGGATTCAATGCCTATATGAAAGTCCCATTCATTAGGCTACTTTGTAAATCAGTAACTGCAATAATGTTACACTATTGCTCTAAATTATTGGTGTATACATTCCAATAATTTAATTTTAATTCCTTACAAGTTTAAAAATGTAATACAAAATTAGGACAACAATATTCTACATCTAGACTAATAATGCAGGTGAGATTTGAGGTTCTTGCAGCAGTAAGTGTAAGAATATGGTTTCCTGGGTTGTTTTACCATGTGTTTTTGTATATAGGTACCAACAATTTGGAGGAACCTGCTACTTATAACTTCAGGGTAGACAAATGTATTACTCACCACCCTGAAGATGGAGGCAGCAGGTTTTATCCTAAATGGTGATACTTGACATCATAGCCCAGAAAAGTGTACTCTTCATGTGCGTGCAAGCTTGTCAGTTATTTACTAACTCTACATAAATTAGTACATAAGGTACTAGTAAAATATGGTTTCAGTAATGCCTGCATCAGTATTTAGTATGCAAATATCAATTACAGGCATAGAATTACTGATTAAATTGTATAATATTGTACATCTCTTTTCTCCTGTTTATTCTCTGTTCAGAGGACCATGTGCAGAAATTCAATTTTAGATCTGTTACTCTGATGGGGGGTACTCTAGTTTGTATGATGATCCCTGTAACATTACGGGCAAGGTAAGCCATATCAAGATGTGGCCACCTATTAATTTAGCAACACAAAGAACTCAACATTGAAGTATATTACACCTATATTTTTCAAATTGATTTGTTTCTAAAATTAAGCAGTATTGTGATTCTCACAAAAACATATTTGGCAGTTTTATTGTGACACATTATTTTTTGCAGTAAGATATGTGTATGCCCTGTTGTATCATTTATGTGTTTTTTTGTCAGCATTTAATGCACACTAGACCTTACTTAAGACTCCTTATGTTATGATGAGTTAGTATTATTTTTACTATATGATATTCTTTTCATTATGCTGAGACTCCTTACTACTAGATATAAAAGTGACCAGATAGTGTATGGTATGATACTAAATAATGTTAATAAATGCTGTATGAAGTAGAGATAGCTGTGTGCATTGTCTCTCAGCTAGAAAAATATTTAGTCCTAATGTTGTTAGTAATTGCCAGTACACTTCGGTATAGGTATACCTGACCACAAATGGAATTCCCTAAAAAAAATGAATATTAAGAGTGTGGCTTCATGTAGTCTGAGTTACTGAAGGAGTTATTAAATAAACTGCAAGGAAACCAAAACCTTGTAGTGAACACTAAATATTCCTCCTGTAATTCAGTGTTAAATGAAACATTCTCATTAAGTGTGATTTGTGTTACAGAATACCAGATTTATTTTTAATTGCTCTTTAAACTACCTGGTGTTGGGTAGTGATCTTATTAGACATGTTCAAGGAATTCACAAACCCTATAATGTTTCTTCCCTTTTTGTGATTTTGAGATTCATTTCTTGACATTGTTCCTACAAAGCATATGTTCTCATAACAGGTGGATATTTTACACAATATGTTACTTCACTCCAGGAGAATTTATAACTCTTTATTGATATATAATGCAAGTATGTAGAAAAAACTGTGAATTTTTCAAAGTAATTTAATTGCTTTGATGTTTTCATATAAACTCTTTCAATTACATCGAATGTGATCTCTCTATTTTGTCCATTTTACAGAATGTAATACATTTTAATTTTTCAATTTAAAAATGCCATCATATTTAAACATTAGAGCTCTCTAATACTGCATTTACTCTTTCATCATTTCATGGTTTCTGTTTCAACAGTTTTCAAAGTTTGAATAATTGTGTGGTATAACACTTAACATACTTTTAAGAAAGGAAATAAAATTAAGGGCAATGAAGTCAATAATAATATAATTTCACACAAGCTGTATACACTTGTACACAAAACTGCTTCATATCTGTGCAGCAAAGATTAGGTGGCGCATAAAACATGAAATATTTTACATTTAACAATAAATTATAGTTCTAAAGACTGTTGTTTCTAACGTGTTAAAGTGTGTCTGACAATTGCTGACAACTTCAGTTTTAAGAATTTAGGACTTTCCAGTTTGTCTGTCTTTATTGTTGACTTTACAGGATATTGCTAATGTACTATGTTACATGTTCCTGTTCGAAAAAATAATTGTATATAGTGTACATAGAAGTTTTAGAAATGCAGATTTGTAACTTATTGATTGTTGATTCTAAAAACTTTTAAGAATATAATGAATATAAGATAATGAGAGTTATAATAATGTGTTCACTTATTTGCAGTTTATAACATAGCACCAAATAATTCCTATGCATGACTTTAGGGTGTGTCATCCCCGTTGTGTGTGTAACTAATGAGAGGGAGGAAAATGTAGTCAAACAACACAACTACTTAGAAAAGATGTTATATTCTAATATGAAACTACATGTTTCGGCCTATAATGGCCATTATCAGGTTTCTATACCGATTAAGGGGAGTCTATATATCTGAGTGGGGGGGTGTTGATGTAGAGATCTCTATGCATCAATTCCCTGTTGCTCTATTG
>Ga0209628_10002611_pt1 | contig 12319 bp, 19 predicted proteins | sample TergutCu122P4_FD_187285 | JGI IMG/M metagenome (GOLD analysis project Ga0209628, IMG submission 187285) | Cubitermes ugandensis P4 segment gut microbial communities from Kakamega Forest, Kenya - Cu122 P4 (SPAdes) (version 2) | ecosystem: Host-associated > Arthropoda: Insects > Digestive system...
GGATGAGCCACAGCCACACGATGGGGCATAGCCACGGGATGGCTCACAGCCATAATGTAGGGCACAGCCATAGCATTAATCACGGGCATAGTTTACCGTCGCATACGCACCAACTTCTTGACCACACGCATAACTTAACGCCGGGGATTGAGTATGCTGGGAACGCGCAAAGTTTTAAAGTGATTATTAATGGGGTAGAACGGTTGAATGTTTCCGGAAAGACACTGAACCGGGACATTTCGGAATTTATGGTTAATGCGCAGAAAAAGATACCTCGGAATACATACTTTAAGATTGAGATCTTGCCGAATGACGCGGCGTGGGTCCAAATTACGGTTTCATTGCAGGGATTTATTCAATCACGCGGAAATTATACGATGTAGGGGGTTTTTATGGATATTAAACCTTTCGTTCCGCCGCTTGTAATTTTTGAAGAAATGTACCCGGGAATGGCTTACTCACCGATTACGGAGTTGACAGAGCCTGTTAGTGCGGTTGGAAACACGATTGAAATATTAAACGGTTCTGCGTTGCCTGACGGCCCTAATTTGGCAGTTATCGGAAGCTCGGATAATTGGGAAACGATACGATACCAACAAAAGGTCGGGAACCAGTTACAAAACGTTTCTCGTGGGATACAGGAAAAAGGCGTTGGCAAGGCGTGGGGGATTGGCGCGTTAATATCGAGACGAATTACAGAAAAGGATTTTGCAAACTTGATTCATAACATCTGGTATTTGGTGGATAGAATAGCGGACATATGGAGTTATTTTAGTTCTTTTGGTGACTATACGCTAACCAGTTTTAATAATTTGGGTATACAAATTGCGTCGGTTGATAATAAGATCGATTCACATTCAAGTTTAAATAATAACCCTCATGAAGTAAATAAATCTCAAGTTGGTTTAGGTGATGTTGAGAATTATCCGATAGCGTCACAGATTGAGGCACAGAATGTAAGTATTAACGATAGGTATATGACACCGAAGAGGACGAGAAACCTGTTAAATTTTTTTATGGTCGACAATTTAAATTCACAATATACCGATTTTATTTTGTCTGCTAATCAAGGAAGGGTACTGAACAGCATTATAGTCGGTACGTATAATGGCGAGAATTTGGAGACTAAATACGCGGCTGAAATTTCCGGTCACACGTCGGTTTGGGCTTGGATAAAAAACAGGATTCAAACAGGAAATTTTACAGGTATTAACATCGGTGATTATATCCCGTTGACGTTGACGGACGGGAAGCAATTTTACATGGAAGTAGCTGGGATCAATACGTATAAAGGATTATATGGAATAGGTTCAACGAATCACATTGATTTTATATCGCGTGATTTATACCCAGAGGCTATCTCATTTAATTTGAGTAATGTTAATAACGGCATAGTTGGAGTAAAGAGCGGCATGGTTTGGCTATCGTCTAATTTATACGCAAAGTTGAACAGTTTAGCGATGAATGTTCCTAACAACAATGTTTTTCCAATTACTACGACAGCGGTTGATTACACGACAACTGGTGTTTATGACAAGCTTCCAGCCGGTTTGGGCGATATGTTACAAAACAAATATTTGGATTTGCCTATGCGTTCGTCAAGCTCTCAATTAATGAATATTGATAACAATTCAACTATTTTTGAAAATATAGGTAAATTATGGATTCCTTCTGAGGTAGAAGTTAAAGGAAGAAGTACTACGAGTACATTTACAAGCAAAAATAATATACAGTACGAAATTTTTAAAAAAGGCGGTACGTTTAAAAGGCAAAAGGGCGAATCGCATTTATCAGCTACGACATCAATGTGGTGGACTGCGACACCAATGGATAATACGACTCAGATGATATTAGTGTTAACACAACAAGGTATAACTGACGGATGGCACGCAAATCCAACAAATCAAAACAGTTTTGTTCGTTCGCCGTTATGTTTTAGAATAAGTTAATTTGCGTATACAAAAGTAAGTTTTAATTGGTGTAGATTTTAATTAATATGTTTTGTTAAGTATTGCAAAAGTTACTCCCATAGTGTATAAGAAAAAGCGAAATATTTACTATGAGGGGTTATATATTGAAAACGTTAAAGCAGATAGCGGATGAATTAGGGGTTAAAAAACAGGCGGTTTATTACCGGGTGAACCGACTGCCCCTCGTTGAATTACTGTCGGCGCATAAGATGAGCGTTGACGGTGTTTTAACGGTTGACGAAGAAGGTGAGCGGTTGATTAAACAGTCCTTCAATACTGTAAATGATGAATTAAGTGGTGAATTTACAACGATTAATAACCGCTTAAACGGTGCTTTAAGTGCTGAGGAATTAAATGACAATATTATTAATATGTTGCAAAAAAGTATTGAAATGTTGCATAAGCAATTGGAAATAAAGGATAAACAATTGGAAGCAAAGGACAACCAGATTTCGGCGTTGATGGAACTTGTGCGCAATGGACAGTTTTTACCCGTAGCTGATAAAAAGGACGTCAAAGAAAATGGCAAAGAAGAAGAAAGCGAAGGCAGAGAGGCCCGCGGCATAGGGCTATGGAAAAGGATTTTTAAAAGGGGTGTAGGTAAAACAAATAGTTAAAAGATAACTATGCGGACGCGCCCCATGTGAGCCATTAGATTGAAAAAAGAAAAAATAATCCTGCCGGTTGAGGTTAGGATTTTTTTTGCTCCTGTAAAAGTAAATGATACAGTTGACACAAGTTGGTATGTAATAATCCCCTATAATAGCGGATACTAAATAAGAAAAAACAATCATTTCTTATTTAAGACGATAAGGGGATAAATTATACATGCGTAAAATTATATTGATTTCATTGTTCATTTTTTTATTTTTATTAATATCCGGGTGTGGTAATGTCGGCACGACAGCATTAGAACCGACACCAATTTCGAACCCAAACACTACCGCCAGCACAAGTTATGTAAAAGATGACGTATCAGTAGAACCGACAGCATCGCCATCAGCGACGCCGACACTGGTGCCAACATTGGCACCGACAATGCCGCCCAATGACGAAAACACAACTTCGATAGATAATGATGCTGCCAGTGAAAATGCAGTAATCGAAGATGAAGCCGATAGCATGGTTTCCGTTTCCGTTAATGAATGCGTTATATATGATGATGGCGGTATAAAAATAACATTAAAGTCGTTGGATACTAATAAATGGGATGAACAGGAGCTAAAGCTATTAATCGAAAATGAAAGCGGCAGGAACAAGACAATCCAGGCGCGGGACGAGTCAATTAATGGGATAATGATTAGTTCAACCATATCCGCATCGGTTGCAAGCGGGAAAAAAAGCAACGCCGGAATGACATTTAAACCAAAATATTTAACAAAATATGGCATTGAAGTAATCAGCGAAATTGAGTTTAAATTACGCATTATTGATGATGATGACCGGAAGTTAAGCTTCAACACGGATCCAATATCGATCTACACGTCCGCATATCCAAACCATGTGCAGGTGTATGATGATTCCGGCTATACGGCATATGACAAAAAAGGGTTTAAAGTCGTTGTTAAAAAAATAAGCGATAACGATAGCTTTTGGGGTTCGGAGTTGAGTGCATATATCGAAAATAACAGCGGTTATGATGCGACAATGCAGTTGCGGGATGTATCAGTCAATGGATTTATGGTAGATCCAATATTTTCTTGCAATATCGTAAATGGGAAAAAGGCGTATGACAATATAACATTTCGCAAATCGGAATTTGAGGATAACGGAATAAAGGATATAGACGATATTGAACTGGTTTTCAGGTTCATTAACGATGTCTCGCGGGATGGAAGTTTCAATTCTGAAAAGATAAATATTGAATTTTAGGTGTTGAATTACCGTTGTCGTTTAAGAAGGCCATTGACTTGTTTTAACGGTTGTCATCGATGGATTAAACAGCTTATTAAACAAGCTTTCGGCGGCATCAACTGTATTTTAAACGGTGTTTATTTCATCGATTAATAATCGTCTAAACAGTGTTTAATCGTTGAGACAAATATATCCAGAAACTTAGAATAACCGGCTGTTGTGGCCGGTTATTCTATTTATGTTTTTTCCAGCAGATGGATTTCCAACTTTTTACGCTGGTAGTGAGCGAGGATATTTTTCGGGATCTTTGTCGCTTTTACAACTTGGCTCAATGTATGTTTTTCCAACAATTCCAGGGCATCTTTGATTTTGGGCTCGGTGTATTTTGGTTGGCGTCCGCCGCGATGGCCAGTGTGCTGCGTAGGGATAATGCCCCTTTCTTGAGCGCGCTCTTTTATCAAAACGATTTCGGATTCTGCGATGGCGAAAAAAACATTGCGAACCATTTTGGACATGGGTGAATTATCAATGATGCCTAGGTTAAGGATATTGACTATTACGCCGCATTCGATTAATACGTTGATTAGCTTGTATGCGTCAATGAGCGAGCGGGCAATGCGATCCAGTTTGGTGACGATGAGGGTATCGCCTGGGACGATGCGGTAAAGTAATTTTTTTAGCTCTGGGCGTTCATTTCCATTTTCGATAAAATAATCGCAGCATATTACGGTTGCCCCGGCTTCTCGCAGGACGTATTCTTGAACCTCTATGCTGTTATCGTCATTTTCCTGTATGTAAGATGAAGTGCGTGCGTATCCGTAGGTCATATGAATATCCTTTAGCTTTTTTATTATTAAGTTTAAATAATATGTCGAATATACGCAAGTTGTGTAATTTTGTAAAAACGCTTTGCGCTGGTATATTTTGTATAAATAATTGTGGCATTTAATAATGGCTGGAACGGTTTAATACTGAGTTTACTGCTTTGTTTGATATGGATTTTAGACTGGCAGTAAAATAATTGGAAGAAATTAATAGTAAATTATGATTGACATTATAACGATGTCGTAATATAATAATATCACAGCAAAGAAATGCGCTGAATAAAAAACGAAAGGGGGAAGCGGGTTGAGTGGAACCAAAAAATCCCGCAAGGATAAGCTCAAATCTGCAAAAAAGATTCTCGAAATCATCGCACTGATCGCAGGAATCGCGGCAGCAATAAAAGAGCTTTTCAGCAACTAGCGGGATAAGGGGGAGAGGGCGAAAGCCCTCCCCCTCCCACTATCATAACTCATCCCGGCCCAAATGAAAAGGTTAAAAAATGTAAAAATATCAATCCTCGTCGTGCTGATTATTTCCATCTCGGCTATGTTTCGCAACGGTTTCGATTGGATAACGTTAGTTGCGATTGTTAGCTCAGTAGCAGCCATCGTGTTGGAGGTTTTAGACCGTGGCTGATTATATCTCGGTGACGCAGTACGCCGAAAAGCATGGGTTGCACGTCGGTAGGGTACGCCTGCTTATAGCGCAAGGACGCATACCAGCGGTTAAAATCGGAAACCAATGGGCGATCCAAGCAGATACTCCAAAACCGGATGATAAGCGCGTTAAAGATGGGCGTTACAGGAATTGGAGAAATCCTCCCCCTGAAAATGGTATTATTTGTCAGGATAAAGCACATTGATGAAATAAGCAGTGACAGTAAAGTGGAAAAGGAATGATTTTATGTGTAAATATTGCCATGAAAAGAACAATGAGCGTAAATATTACAAATGCACCGACTTGTCCGCAGAAATATGGGTACAGGACAATCATCTATGCATCGAAGCCTACAACGGTAAGGACGATTCCATTGAAGAATATATCGACATTTCCTACTGCCCGTGGTGTGGAAGGAATGTCGAGGACAAGGATAATCCGATTAACTAAAAAAAGCCAACTAACCAATCGAATCATGTAATGGCTATCCGTAATAATCCGGAAGCAAGGGATAAACCGGGAGCGGGACCTGCCGCCCGCTCCCATAAGCGAATAAATAATAACACGGCAGGAAGAAAAATTTAACTGGGCAATGATTACAGGTATTACAGGCGGTGATTTTCAAATGCCATTTACGACGGAAAATTCTTCCGCTGTCGGAAGCAAAGGCGGTAAAAACAGCGCGGCGATAAGGTGGAAGGATAAAACCCCAAACTCGGTACGCAACCGCCAACTTAAAATATGTATTACGCAGGCCGAATTTGACATGATAGATGAAAAAGCTGTTGAACTCGGCTTATCGCGGGTTGATCTTGTGGTGAAGGCAGTGCAGGATTATTAATTTATTAGAAACAAAAAAAAAGCGACGTATGTTCGCTTTTTTCTTGTTGTAAAAAACTGGCACCTCGTGTTATTATGTAGTTGCTCAGACAGACATAACAACCTATGGGTACCGAAATTTGGTGACCCTTCGGGAACACCGAAGGGGTCGGTATTTTTATTTAATATAGTATATCCATATTGATTATGTGCCGTCAAGTATAAAATTATAGGAAGGAATTTTTTATGATTGATTTTGCTTTTATTTTCGAGCAACCGGTAAGCGAACATGCAAAAATAGTATATGTTTGCCTTTGCTGTTATTCGGACGAAAAAGGGCAATCGAGTCCGAGCCGGTCTGAAATTGCTAAAAAATGTAGCATTTGTGTCCAAGTAGTGGATAAGGCTATATCTGAATTAATCCGGAACAAATTTTTAATCAAAATAAATAAAGAGGATGAATTCGGCGGTAAAGGTACAAATTTGTATACCGTCAATGGAGGAATTTTTACATGAACAAAATTGTTAAAATGGAACGAAAGAACTGGTTTTACAGTTATGACATGATTTTTGAGCAACCGATCAGCGCATATGCGAAAGTAATTTATGTTTACCTATGTCGCTGTGCAGACTCGGACGGTAAATCATTTCCAAGCCACCAAACTATCGGATTAAAATGTAGCATAAAGAGCCGACAAACAGTTATCAACGCAATTAAACAGCTTGAGCAAATCGGATTATTAGAAAAAGAAATTCGTTTCACTGATAAAGGCGGGCAAACATCCAATTTATACTTCATATATGACACACCGCAGAATATGGACGTTTGTCATGCCCCCACTGTACAGGAAATGGACACCCCCTGTCTATTAAATGGACACCCCCCTGTCCATTTAATAGACACACCCTGTCCATTAAATGGACACCCGCCTGTACAGGAAATGGACACCCCCTGTACAGGAAATGGACACGAAGTACTACCTAATAAAGGACTATTTATTAAAGGACTACACAATGAGGGAGAGGGGGGCGGCTCCCCCTCCCCATTGCAAAAAACGTTTGGCGAATTTATGGAAGTTCGGCTCAACGATATTGATTATGATACGTTGGTAAAAAAATACGGCGAGGCAAAAACGAATGATTACATAGCCCAATTGGATAACGCGTTTGCGGCTGGGCGGGTGGAGCATAGGAAAAACGAAAACCACCGTGCCACTATTGAAAATTGGATCACGCGCGACGGCAAAAAGGACTCGGCCGCGCAAAACCAGAAAGCAAAACCAAAGGTAAACCGTTTTGTAAATTTCAAGCAGCGCGATTGGGACTATGAAGAACTCGAGCGGCTGGAACGCCAGCATATTATGGATAGCATTAAGAAGCCAGAAAATTAGTGCTTCAATGAAAATTGAAAAAACATAATTAACTCAATAGCGGTGATGGCAACAAGCCTAACCGTTTTTTTCTTTATAGGCGTATCAATAGACTACGATTAAATGATAAATGGCAATTGCGTTTCATATGGGTTATTAAAATAAATATGAAATATTTCATAATATTATGGTTACCCTACTGACGCAAAGATCACATTAAGGTATAATAAACGCATAGTATAAGACTGTTCAAATTAAATGCATAAAAACAGCTTTAATGATACAGGAAAGGATAATTACCGTGAAAGTTGGGTATGTGAGAGTGTCCATGAAGGAGCAAAATACTATTCGGCAAGAGGTTTTGATGCAGGAGTTAGCGATTGAAAAAATATTTATAGACAAGGCGAGCGGTAAAAATACAGACCGGCGGGAGCTTCAAAATATGCTTAATTTCGTACGGGAGGGCGACACGTTAATAGTCGAAAGTTATTCGCGGATTGCAAGATCCGTAAGGGATCTGCTTGACATCGTTGAAACGCTCAAAAGCAAGGGCGTTGAGTTTATCAGTAAAAAAGAAGCCATAGACACCACGACGCCGGCTGGGCGGCTCATGCTTACCATATTCGCTGGCCTTTATCAGTTTGAGCGTGAATGCATACTTGAAAGGCAGGCCGAGGGTATAGCAGTGGCGAAAAAAGCCGGTAAATACAAAGGCAGGAAGCCGTTGGATTATGACAAGGTTAAATTTAAGGTACTGTATAAAGAATGGAAGGCGGGAAAAATTACGGCCGTTTATATGCAGAAGCAGCTAGGGCTTACCGCGCCTACGTTTTATAGGCGCGTTAAAGAGTATGAGAGGAGATAAGTTATGAAGAAGGACTTTTATACCGTCCGGGACGTTGCCGATCAGCTCCAGGTAAAGGATAAAGCGGTCCGGAACCTTATCGCCTCCGGAAAGTTAAAAGCAAGCAAGGTTTTAAAAAAGTGGATTATCACCGCCGATAATTTCAAAGCGTTTATTGATTCCAATTCCGTTTAAGAAGTAGGACTGAAATCCCTTTAATATTGGAAAAAATTTATATGAAAATAGTTATTATTTACGATTGACATAGTCTTATAAATAGTATATAATAACTACAGTAAGAAAAACAAGGCATTCGCCGAAAGGGGTAAGGAACATGAAAAATTTAATCGGGGCAACAGTAAAGTCGGTCAGGAACGGTAAAGAAAGGTTTGGCAAGGTTATAAGCGATAACCAAACCACCATTGCACTGGAAATTGATGGAGTTGAGAAGCCAGTATCCGTTACGACCTTCAAGCGTTGGTGGAATGTGATGGAAGAAGCGGAACCGGTGATGGAAGAATCGGAACCGATAATGGAAGAAACGAAACCGGTAATTGAAATTGTTCCCACTCCGGAACCTGCCCAAGAAGCCAAAACGGATGTTGTCGGAAATAAGGAAATATCCGTTGATAGTATCGAAATTATCGCGAGCCAGAATAATTGTGATGTAAAATTTACCAATTGCGGCCGGGCATACAGTGATTTCGTTTTTAAGCTAAACAAAAAAGTTATCTTGAAAGGGTATGTAAGCGGCAAGGGGAAGGTAAATATTTACGCGGATGAAGAAATTTGCAAGATGGTCAAAACGGAATTTGTTATCACGAACAAGAATTTATGCCGGTATAACATAGATAAAGATTTTACATTGCTTGATAAAATAATTAAGGTTAAGATGGCGGCGGTAGCGTAATAAAATAATAAAACCGGCCCGGCGGTATATCCGGGCAAATAATTTTTTACGGAGGTTTGTGTGGCATGATATGCGATAAATGCAACGAAAATAAAGAGATATGCAAGCGAGTCATTTTATTTTTTTGTAAACCGTATAAACAGGAACGGGAAGTAATTTGCCTTTGTCAAGATTGCATTGATGATGAGTGTGCCAAAGAAGATAAATTTGATTATTCGATTATCGGGTGCGATTTAGATATTAATTTCGGTGGAGAGTTGTTTCGGACGAAACAGCACCCGGCTAAAATTAAATCAGCAAAAATGGATAATGATTGAATAAAATAATGATGTTTTTTATAAATCTGGAAAGCGGCACCCGGAATGATGTCAAGCAAATAAACTGAGACTGACGTTCAATTCACGCATCAATATATAAAATGGAGTGATATTTATGAAAAAGGCATATTTTGAGTACACAGGGACGCAACTTGAAAGCTTCCAACGGTATTATAGCATTGATAAAATAGACGGGAGAATGGCGCTGTGTATGAATTGCGGAACCGGGAAGTGGATAATACTAATGGGGCTGGACATTGATAACGACATGTACGGAGGAGCACATATAACAGTCGGAGAATACGAAAGCCAGAAAAGTGCCGAGTCGTACTTCAATGATTTGGTAATGGTTTTCAACAATGGATATGTGAAGCCATAAAATATGAATAAATTATAAGTAATATAAGGAACATTTATTAAAAAAAGCCGACAATTTCATGCGTTAATGAAACTCGGCTTATTTATTTGAATAAATTACCATTGAAGCACGTATTAATACGTGTTATAATATATTCATGAGGTGAGGAAATGCAACGAACGGAATTAGTACGAAAGCTAAGAAAAGGTGGATGGAAGATAATACCTGGCGGCAAGCATGGGATGGCGACTCACCCAAACAAGCCAGGGGAAAAGATTACGGTACCAAACAGCAGTAAAATCGACGATTACACAGCAAAAGGAATTTTAACGGCGGCGGGGCTGAAATAAGCCCCGCATATGCCTATAAAAATATATGGAGGTTTTTATTATGAAATATGTATACCCAGCAATATTCACACCGTTAGAGAACGGGCACTATGACGTATATATACAGGACCTGCCGCACTGTAGGACATGCGGCGATAATTTGGTTGATGCAATAGAAATGGCGGAAGATGCACTTTCAATGTGGTTATGGGATGCGGAGAATAAAAAAGAATTAATACCGATGGCTTCTACTACGTTGCGGCATGAAGCGCCACAATTTGTAAGCATGGTGGTGGCGGACACGGATGCCTACAGGCGGCAAATAGACAACCGCGCTGTAAAAAAGACATTAACGATACCGGCATGGCTTAACCACCAGGCTGAAAAATCAAACGCCCCGTTTTCACAGATTTTGCAGCAGGGACTTAAAAATTATTTACGTATAGTTGAATAGATAAACGATATGTTAAGTAGGTATTTGGATGTTTATGTTTAGTATAGCCGGGAAACCGGCTTATTTTTTTGTAGAAATTGGTAGGAAAAAGATATTATCTACGATTGACATTATCTTTGTAATAGTATATAATAACCACAGTAAGTTAATTGAATAGCGCGCGAACACACCGAGAGGGAGGGGCTGGACGCCACCGAGGGAGCGGCAGGAAAAGTAAATGAATAGGATGGTGATAAGGTTGGTTGTTAATAAAAAAATGAGCCTGCCGGTGGGCGGCAAGCTCGGTTGTGAAACAAAAATCACAGTGGCCATCGCTGGCCTCTGTGATTTTATCACAGGAGGTATGGAAAATGCAAAAATTTATGTGCGAGGATTGCGGCACTTTGTTTGATGAGTGGGAACTAGTCAGGGTTCCGGAAGAATGCCATATGGATGGGTATGTTTTGGGGTGCCCGAATTGCAAAAGCGATGCTTACAGGAAGGTTTATACATGTAAACGGTGTGTTGAATATTACTTTAACGAGGATTTGACACAAGGGTATTGCAAGAATTGCGGGGATGTCATAGCGATGAAACTTCGGATATTCCTTAATACGGAATTTGATTCGTCGGAGATGGAGTACATAGACAGCATCCTTGATGGTGTGTATTTGAGTGATTTTAGGGAATTGGTTAATAATATGAAAACGGCGTAAATGGTTTATTTACCGGCCTGTATATATTTACAGGCCGGGTTGCTTGTCGTGCCACTAATAAATATTACCAAGGATATGCAAGAAATATCATAAAATACAGGAAGAAGGAAAAATATGGAAAAATGTGATGACGCGATAAGGGGAGAGCGGCTTATTCAATATAGGCGGGAATACCAAAGAGAAAAGTCGAAGACCCCGGAGTATAAAGAAAAGCGTAGGGAACGGTATCAACGGTGGAAGGCTGAGAACCCGGAAGCATACGCAAAAATGTTGGAAAAAAATAGGGAGCGGCAAGCGGATAATCCTGAGCCACTAGGAAATGTGTCTAAACGGCAGGTAGCGTACCAGAAACGCAGGCGTGAACTGGATCCGGCGTGGTATGAGGAACACCGCCGAAAGGTGAAGGAGCAGTATGAAAAGAAAAAATTGGAAAATCCTGAATGGTATGCCGAGATATTGCGGAAAAAACGGGAGGCACATGCGAATAGGAAGAAAAAGGGGGATTAGGAAGGATGGCAAATTTTAACGAAAGTACGGTGGAATATGATGCTGGTGGGACACCGGTTAAATTGTCACCGAATATAATACGCAGATACCTTGTGTCCGGAAGGGGAAACGTAAGCGATTCCGAGATCGTAATGTTTTTAAATTTATGCCGGGCCCAACGCCTTAACCCGTTCCTGAGGGAAGCATATTTGATCAAATTTAGCGATGATTTACCGGCAACGATTGTGGTTGGCAAAGATGTTTTTACAAAGAGGGCGGCAAAACGGAGCGACTTCGCAGGGATGGAAGCGGGAGTCGTGGTTGTTACGGTGGATGGTGAGGTCATAAATCGCCCTGGATCGATTGTTTTTAAGGGCGAGACGTTGGTTGGGGCGTGGGCGAGAGTATATATAAAGGGATATTCGGTACCG
>Ga0209628_10002612_pt1 | contig 12316 bp, 12 predicted proteins | sample TergutCu122P4_FD_187285 | JGI IMG/M metagenome (GOLD analysis project Ga0209628, IMG submission 187285) | Cubitermes ugandensis P4 segment gut microbial communities from Kakamega Forest, Kenya - Cu122 P4 (SPAdes) (version 2) | ecosystem: Host-associated > Arthropoda: Insects > Digestive system...
ACCTTTATGAACTTGTTGCCAAAATAACACCTCGCTTAAAATTCCAGCGTGTCTGTTCTCTTTAGAAAAGAAGATTAAATCTTTATTTTTGGGAAGATTCCGTGTGGACTTTGTTTTAATAATGTGATTTTCAATAATGAGCATCTTTTAGTGGGTTTAGTTTTATATAGTAGAATTAGTAACGATAAGAAAACTGTTTTGTTTTTAATAATGAATTATATTTATATCACCTTTTCCGTCATTCGGCGGCAAGCTTGTTCCGAACGCAGTGAGGAATCTCGTCCCGCCGCCGACTGACACCTTTTCCTCAAAGAGGAAAAGGAATGGGGCAATCGCATAAATAAGCATTTTTTGTATTGGGACACCCATTTGGGTGTCCCGTAATTTATAAAGAAATGAAATAGAATATGTTAAAAAAATATGTTTACAAAAGTGTCGAAGTCAGGAATTTCTCTATTTTCGCCATCAATTTTTAATCAAAAAAAATATGATATGACAAAATGTTTTGAAACCTATATTGAAAATTTGGATATAAAAAAATACTCATCCGCTTTATCTCTTTATCCTAATCCAACAAATCATATTGTACATATTGCAGGTGAAAATGTTGCAAACGTAAAAGTTTTCAATAAAATGGGACAACTCATTAATAACTATAATAACACAAACCGCATAGATGTTTCTTTATACCAAACAGGAATTTACATATTTAATATTACTACTACAAAAGGTGAATTTGGAGTATATAAAGTAGTAGTATCAAAATAATTTTATCTGTGTAAATCTGTGCCCTCTGCGTCTCTGTGCTGAATAAAACTTATGCTGAATAAAACCAACAATAACATATTATTAGTCGGTAAAAATGTAGAAATAAATTGTTCATATAATATTCCTCAAAATAAGCAACTAGGGATTATTGCAAATAATAGTATCATTCTTAAACCGGGATTTGTTGCAAGTGGCGGTTCACTTTTTTCTGCAAAAATAGACCCATCAATATGTAGTAATTCCTATATGGCAATGGCTGAAAATACTGAAGAGATTATTATGGATGAAAACTTTAAGGAAACAACATTTGGTATTAGCATTTTTCCAAATCCAAATAATGGAAGTTTTACAATAGAATTTGATAGTTTTTCAGATTTTGAAAATTATGCACTCAAAATTACTACTCTTCAAGGACAAACAATATATTCAATGGATAACATCTCCGATATGCTAACTATCATCAATTTAACCGGACAAACAAATGGAGTTTATATTCTATCATTCTATCACAAAGAAACATTGGAAACTTTTCATTATAAAATAGTTACATTTTAATGTTAAAAAAATAAGAATATTTTAAAAAAAAACTAATTTCGCAAACCAAATAATGAATATGTAATTTATGAAAAGAATACTTTTTTTTAGTATCGTACCAATTCTTCTTCTATTAATGTCTTGCAATAGAGAGAATGATTTTAACAAATGGGGTGATCCATGCTATTCTAACACAGATACTGTATATATGTCATCGGCAGATATGCAGTATTGCAGATATAAAACAGGAACTTATTGGATTTTTATTGACTCTGTTACAAATAGATACGATAGTGTTGCGGTTGTGAGTTTTAATCAGGGATTTGGTGGTCCTTTATGTGATAAATCTTTATTTGAAACACATACTTTTAAAACCCATTCATCTTATTCTTCAAAATCAATAGATTATCTTGTTTACAACTGGGGTATATTCAAGAATCTCAATAAATTTGCCGATATTGGAGTCTCGGTTACTTCAATCTCATTAATTTATATAGATTTTGACAGAGCTGTCTCAAGTTCAAACTGTTTAATTGAACGATTGGATTCAGCATATATTTACGATCAATATTACAAAAAAGTACTACGGGTAGAAATTAAAGAGGATTGTACCGAAAACAATAACAAAAGTGTTTATTTTATGAATTCGGAGTTTGGTTTTTTGAGGCATAACATTTATGAAAAAAATGTTCTAATTTCTCAAAAAGTTTTAATGAGAAAAAGGATAGTGAGATAATCAATTAAAGTTTGGGGTTATTAATAAATTGAGACCTTTGCAACTTGAAACCAACTTCCCCTTAGCCGATATTGCCCACCTCAAAATCATAAACTTGCTGGGCGTTCCGGTTTATGAAACGCAAAACCTTGCTTCTAATGAAATTCAACTTGCAAATTCCGGTGCAGGGCCCTATTTTGTAGTCATGATTTTGAAAGACGGCACGGTACTTACGCAGAAAATGATGCTGCAGCGGTAGCGTTAGAAACAACTGTTATGCTCTTTTTCCAAAAAAATGAACAACTTGCAACTCTTTTTTCGTAAATATTAAAAAAAAATTGCGAAAAGGAGTTTTGATTTTGCAATCATCCAACAATTTGAAAATGCACCTAACGGATTATTTTTTTGCTATTTTTGCCTCCTTTTAAAACCTATTAATAAATTAAAGCAAATTTTTATGAAAAAACTTATTTTCTCTGCGGTACTTCTATTCGTTGCCGCAAATTTTATGCAATCTATTGCCTGTACAAATTTCATTGTTACCAAAGGCGCCAGCAAAGATGGCTCCGTAATGGTTTCCTATTCGGCTGATTCTCACACCCTATATGGAGAATTGTATCATTGGCCCGCAGCCACTTATCCTGCCGGAACCATGATGGATATTATTGAATGGGACTCCGGTAAAAAATCAGGGCAAATTCCGCAAGTAACGCAAACCTACAATGTGGTGGGAAATATGAACGAGTTTCAGGTGTGTATCGCGGAAACAACCTACGGCGGACTTGATACTTTGCACAAACCTAATGGCTTTATGGACTATGGTTCTTTGATTTACATTTCCTTGCAACGGTCGAAAAGCGCCCGCGAAGCAATTAAATGTATCAGCGAACTGTTGGATGCGTATGGCTATTGCAGTTCCGGCGAATCGTTTTCTATTATTGATAAAAACGAAGCCTGGATTTTTGAGATGATTGGAAAAGGCGAACCCTTGTTTGACGCAAAAGAAAAACCGGTAAAAGGCTGGACAAAAGGCGCGGTGTGGGTAGCTCGTTTAATTCCCGATGGCTATGTGAGCGGTCACGCCAATCAAGCGCGAATTACCACTTTTCCCGTATCTAACGGCATAAATTCTATCACAAACAAACAATTCGATAAATTGTATAATCCTGAAGTACAAACCATTTACTCTTGGGATGTGGTTTCGTTTGCCAAACTAAAAGGTTTATATCCAAAAGATGCCCCCGAAGCACAATTCAGTTTCTGCGAAACGTATGCCCCGCTCGATTTCGGTGCTGCCCGTTATTGCGAAGCCCGCGTGTGGGCTGGTTTCTACCGCTTAAATAAAAATGAAATGGCGAAATATGAAAGTTACGCCCGCGGCGATGACTTAACCAACCGTATGCCCTTGTGGATTAAACCGATAGAAAAAGTTGATGTGCGCCAAGTGATGAATTTGATGCGCGACCATTACGAAGGAACCTCTATGGACATGACCAAAGATTTGGGTGCCGGTCCTTACCAATGGCCCTACAGATGGCGCCCTATGAGTTGGACAGTGGACGGACAAAAATACATTCATGAACGCGCTACCGCCACGCAGCAAACCGGATTTTCATTTGTGGGTCAATGCCGTAGCCAATACCCAGATGCTTTTGGAGGAGTTTTTTGGTTTAGCGTGGATGATGCCGGAAGCACCTGCTATGTGCCTATGTTTTGCGGAATTACAAAAATTCCGGAACCTTTTAGAGAAGGAAACGGTTCTATGGTGGAATATTCTCCCACTGCTGCTTTTTGGACGTTTACCAAAGTGAGCAATTATGTTTATACGCGTTATAATGCTATGATTAAACATGTTAATGAAAAACAAGATAAATGGGAAAATCAAAGTATTGAAGATATTAACAAAATGGCGCCTCATTTTATGGATCTGTATAATTCAAAAAAATATACGGAAGCCATGGCACTACTTAATAATTTTTCAAACCAACGCACCTTAGATGTTGTGAATGAGTGGAATAAGTTATTTGAATATCTATTGGTAAAATATCACGATGGCAACATTAAGAAAGAAGAAAATGGAAAGTTCATCACCAACGGAAACGAAAAACCGCAAGTGGTGTTCCCCGAACAACCCAAATATCCTGATTATTGGTATCGTATGATTATTCAATCTGCGGGAGACAATATTAAAGCGAAATAGAACTTTAAACCTTCAAAATCTCACTTTTTTTCATCTCCATTTTCGAAAACGCAAACAGTTTTTTACCTAAATCTTTAAGCGAAGCTCCGAAATGATAAACCACGTCGTCAATAATCAAAAAACGGTCGTGAAAATTGTTTGATTCGTAAATATTTACAGGTTCATATTGCGCATTGTATTTGGTAATATCCAATTGCAACTGTGAGGTGATTTGTTTGGTATAAATTGTTGCGCTCACTTTTGGCAATCTTTTTGAAAATAAAAGCAACACGGTTTCATCAATATAATTGTCAATTAGGACAATACTTTTCTTTGCAGATTTTATTTTATCGGCAACAAAAACATAAGCATCAAAAATTTGACCTTCAAAGAAAATGCCTTCTTTAGGGGGTAATGATGTTTTTACGAAAAAATCTATTTTCCTTTCGGTTTCAGCTATGCGATATTCCATAGATTCTATTCTTTGGTTTACTACATAGCCTTTTAGTAAGTAACCTTTTAGAATTTTATTACTCCAAACTCGAAATTGAAATCCTCTTTGAGATTTCACGCGATAACCAACAGATAAAATAACATCAAGACTATAATATTCTACCTGATAAATTTTGTTGTCTGAGGCAGTTGTCGCAAATTTTGCGACAACTGAAAAACCATATAATTCTTCTCTTAAAGCGTTATTTATATGCTTGCCAATGTTTTTATGTCTCTGTCAAACAACTGAGCAATCTGTTGGCGATTCAGCCAAACCGTTTCGTTTTCAATCCTCACCTCTAACTGTATTGTACTATCCGGTTGGTAAAGAATTATTTCATTGGGAGTTGCAGCTATCATAGCAGTATAGTTTATGTGAGTTTTTTCAGTCCGCAAATATACACATTCGAACCCCGTTTGACAAGAGAAAAATATGTTTTTTTGAAAAAAAATTACTCGTATGGGAATATGTTGTAAATCTATATATTTGCCGCCGATTAAAACCCTAAATCCCGAACCTTGAACTCCATTAACCTTAATCACAAATTAGTCTCTTTAGAAACCCCAATCATCATGGGAATCCTCAACATTACCGAGGATTCCTTTTTTGATGGCGGACGTTATGTTTCGGAGGGTGCGGTTTTGAAACGGGTAGAGCAAATGTTGGAAGAGGGCGCAACGATTATTGACATAGGAGCAGTTTCTACCAAACCCAATGCTACTGAGGTTTGTGAAATCCAAGAGTTTGAAACTATACGAAAATATTTAAAACTTATTCTTTCACGTTTTCCTGAGGCTCACATTTCGGTGGATACGTTTCGGGCGGCAGTAGCCGATATGGCAATACAAGAGGGTGCCGCCATGATTAATGATGTCTCCGGAGACGCAGATGCCATGATGTTTGAGGTAGTTGGAAAACACAAAGTACCATACATTTTAACGCACAATAATCGAAACAAACCATTAACTAATAGTGAATTAATTCCAAAAATGCTCTCATTTTTCGGAAATAATATTGAAAAACTTGTTTCAAAAGGAGTGAGAGACATTGTGATTGACCCCGGTTTTGGATTTGGGAAAACAGTAGAACAAAATTATTATCTGATGAAACATCTTGAAACATTTTCAATTTTCAACTTTCCCATCTTGGTTGGAGTTTCAAGAAAATCAATGATTCAGCATATTTTAGGTACCTTACCTGCGGATTCTCTATCCGGAACTGTTACATTAAATACGATGGCGCTTGAGCAAAAAGCCTCTATATTAAGGGTACATGATGTAAAACAGTGCTCGGAGACACTCAAATTGTTTATCACAACACGCTCACTATGAAGAATATAGACAAATCGGAAAATATAAAACGTTAAAAAAACTAAATAAACCACCAATCTAACATTTTTTATATATTTTTGCCCCGCTTATAATTGGAAATTACATTACTTAATTATTTATTCATCAAAACCTTTTTATTATGAAAAAACTTATGATTTTATTGGCTGTTGCTTGCCTGGTTTTTGTTTCTTGCGGAACTAAAAAAGCAACCGAACCGGTTGAAGAACCGAAAAGCGAATTTGCAATTAATCTTGACAAATGGGCTACTTTGAATGACGAAGGCGTTGACCAAGAAGCTCTTGTAACCGAAATGAAACTTTTCATCGATGGTTGCTTTGCACAATGCGAACACAAAGAAGGAGAAGAAGCTTGTCCGATTAAAGAAGAATGGGCTAATTTTGACAACCTTGAGTTAAGCGCAAAAATTGAACTCATTGACAAAATTTTCAACCACATGAAAGAGTGCTGCGAAAAAGAAGCAGAAGTTGTAGAAGAAGTAGCAGCTGAATAGTTTTATTCTCAGCTAAAAAAAAAGGCATCAAAATTTGATGCCTTTTTTTATGGGTTTATCTTAACTGATAAAATCGCGAATTTTTTGGGTAATCGGCTGTGCATAAACAAAATCGTTAAGTTGCTCGTTCTTAGATACAAGCACTTCTTCTTTTGTACCATACCATCCTAACAAACCATCTTTAATAAACGAAATGGTTTCGCCAATCGTAATTACAGAATTCAGGTCATGGGTATTCACCACAGTGGTCATGTTATATTCCTTAGTAATGCTTGTAATTAACTCATCAATAATGAGTGAGGTTTTTGGGTCTAAACCGGAATTGGGTTCATCGCAAAAAAGATATTTGGGATTTATGGCAATGGCGCGTGCAATGGCGGCGCGTTTTTTCATCCCGCCGCTCAACTCAGAGGGATAAAGATGATTGGTGTTAAACAAATCAACGCGATGCAGACAATAGTTTACACGCTCTAACTTTTCTTGAGGGGTTTGACGGGTAAGCATATTCAACGGAAACATCACATTTTCTTCAATCGTTAAAGAGTCGAACAGGGCAGAACCTTGAAAAACAACCCCCATTTCCATTCGCAATTTTTTTTGTTCTTCAAACGACAAATGGTGAAAATCTTTGTTATCGTAGTAAATACAGCCTTCCGTGGGGGTCAACAACCCGATTAAGCATTTCATTAACACAGTCTTACCTGAACCGGAGCGACCAATTACCAAGTTTACTTTGCCTTTTTCAAAAGCAATATTGATATCGTGCAATACTTTTTTATTCCCGAAAGATTTGTTTACATTTTCTACAATAATCATCTCAATTCAACATAATGTTAGTAATCACTAAATTAAGCATTAAAATAAAGAAGCTGGCAATTACCACGCCTTCCGTACTTGCTTTTCCGAGTTCTAAGGCACCGCCTTCAATTTTATATCCGTAAAATGATGAAATAGTTGTAATTACAAATCCAAAAACTACAGTTTTGGTTAATGCATACCAAACATCATACATTTTGAAAAAGGAGGTTATTCCCTCCACGTAATCATAAACAGAAATAAGATTTGTGGCTAACACCGTGAGGTAACCTCCAAAAAGTGCAAAGAAAATACTGATGATAATAAGGGCAGGATTAACAACAAGCGCAGACAACACTTTGGGCAACACCAAATAAGATGCCGGATTTATTCCCATAACTTCCAATGCATCAATTTGTTCGGTTACACGCATACTGCCTATTTCTGCCGTAATTCTTGAACCTAAATTTCCCACCAACAACAGGCTGATGATAGTGGGGCACAATTCCATAACGATAGAAGTTCTTGCGGTAAAACCAATTGTCCATGAAGGAATCCAGCTACTTTCCACCTGCAGTGCGCACTGCAAAGTAATAACACTTCCCATCGTTACCGAAACTATCATTACAATAATGAGCGACCCCACGCCCATGGAGTACATTTCGTCAATTAATTTTTTAAAAAACTCATTCCACTTTTCCGGTCGCGAAAAAACGCGGCGTAAAAAGATGAAGTAGTTACCAAGAATTTCTAAAAAGTTGTATATCAATGTTTAGTTATTTAATTATTTTATTTTACCACGCAAACAGTGGCCTGTGCGCCATCATCTCATTTACTTTTTTGGAAACTTTTGCGATTACTTCTTCATTGTTAATGTTGGAAATTACCTCATCTATCAGTTCCACAATGGCTTCCATTTCATGTTCTTTCAGTCCGCGGGTAGTTATTGCCGGCGTTCCCACTCTAATTCCGGAAGTTGTAAATGGGGTGCGGCTATCGAAAGGCACCATATTTTTATTAATCGTAATATCGGCTAAAACTAACGTGTTTTCCACCTGTTTTCCTGTAATTTCCGGAAATTTTGAACGTAAATCAATTAACATCAAATGGTTATCGGTTCCGCCGCTAATCACTTTATAGCCCCTGTCGGTAAACGCTTTCGACATTGCCTGCGCGTTTTTGGCAACCTGTTTAATATATTCCAAATAGGTATCAGAAAGCGCTTCTCCGAAAGCAACGGCTTTTGCAGCAATTACGTGCTCTAACGGACCGCCCTGAATTCCCGGAAAAACAGCAGAATCTAATAATTGCGACATCATTTTAACTTCACCTTTGGGCGTAGTAAGTCCCCACGGGTTTGGAAAATCTTTACCCATAAGCATAAGCCCTCCGCGCGGTCCTCGTAAGGTTTTGTGCGTGGTAGTCGTACAAATGTGGCAGTAAGGTATGGGATTATTAAGCAATCCTTTGGCAATCAGTCCGGCAGGATGTGAAATATCTCCCATCAAAATGGCTCCAATTTTATCGGCAATTTCGCGCATTCGCTTCCAGTCCCAATCGCGGGAATAAGCGGAAGCGCCCCCGATAATCAATTTAGGACGCTCTGCGAGCGCCACCTCTTCCATTTTGTCGTAATTAATTGTACCTGTTTCTTCTTCAACGCAATACGCAACTGCTTTATATAAAATACCGGATGAATTTACCGGCGAGCCGTGCGACAGGTGTCCGCCGTGCGACAAATCTAATCCCAAAAAGGTATCGCCGGGTTTTAAACAGGTAATTAACACTGCCATATTAGCTTGCGCTCCGGAGTGAGGCTGCACATTTGCCCACTCTGCGCCAAAAAGTTCCTTTGCGCGGTCTATGGCAAGTTGCTCCGTTTTATCCACAATTTGACAACCGCCATAGTATCTTTTGCCCGGATACCCCTCGGCATATTTATTGGTTAAAATGGAACCTTGGGCTTCCATCACCTGGTCACTAACAAAATTTTCAGATGCAATAAGTTCAATACCATGCGTTTGGCGATTGCGTTCTTGTTGAATTAATTCAAATATTTGAGAATCTCTTTTCATAATTTTGGATGTTTTTTACAATTTATTAATAATGCGACAAAAGTATGATTTTTTTTAAATTTGCATAAAAAATAAAAACTGTAAAATAAAAACTTCAAAAAAATGTTACAACTAACACTTTTGAAAAGAATTATGAAACATTCATTTCCGATATTGGTCATTTTAGTGGTTTGTAATTTTATTGTGCTTGCACAGAATGGGTTAGTATTGAAAGATGTTTCTGTAGATACCATTACCTTGCAACAAATTAAACTCAAGTGGCACTATAAAGATATTGACAGTGTGAGTATTTACAGGTGTGTAAATCAATGTGATAATGAAAATTTTTATAACAGGGTTGCTAAGATTAAAATGGATATGAATTGTTTAGAATGGATTGATAATGATGCAAATCCGACTTCTCATAACTATTATAGCATCGGTTGGAGCAACAGCGGAAAATCTGCCCCGTTGAACAATATGGTTTTAAATGTAAATAAATCTAATGACGGTTGTATAAATTCGGTTTTGCTTTCATGGAACCCGTATATTAATATGCCCGATTCTATAGACCATTACAAAATTCTGTTTCGAACAAATACGGATTCTGTTTTTACGATTCGTGATTCTATTAAAGGAGAACATTTTACAGGTTTTTATTTCTCTCCTGCAAATAAAATACGATACAATGCCCGGTTTTTAAAAAATAATAATATTTATGAATTTGTAATTCAGGCTGTTAATAAAACAAATACCGAGTATTCTTTTTCAAATATTGTAAAATATGAGATAACAGGAGTTGAAGATACCGCCGCCGTTTCTATTGATATTTCGTGCGTTTCTGTTACAGAAAATAATTCTATTCAAATTGATGTGAGTACGGATGATTACATTTTTCCATTTCAAAAATTATATCTGTATAGAGATGAATCGAATCCGCCTGTAAAACCGGAAGAAATGTTACAGTTCAAACGAATAGACTCTTTAAATTACGAATCATCAAACAGTTATCAATTTACAGATAAAAATGTTGACCCAAATACAAAACTCTATTACTACAAAGTAATTGCAGAAAATTTATGCAGATTTAACGACACTTCAAATGTAAAATCCAACATTTTTTTAACCGGAAACAGGGTTGAAAAGTATAAAGATATTGTTCAATTTACGCAAGCGGAATTTCCGGAATCGGATAGCAATTCGTTTGAACTTTGCCGTCTTGTTTATAATAAACTTAAGCAAATCAATGAGTTATCTATAAATACAACTTATATTTGTGATGTTACGCCATTTATGGATGATGGGGCAGCGGTACAGTATCAAATTAAATCGGCACAAGGATGCTTATCAAACATTTTAAGAATTGATCACGAACCGGTTATAGAATTTCCCGATGCTTTTTATCCGCAAAGCAAACATATTGAAAATCAAACTTTTTATCCGATTCTTAAATTTCTTTCAGAAACAGAATCTAATTATTTGTTTGTGATTTACGATCGTTGGGGGCAAGAGGTTTTTCGAACTGCAAAACCACCGGAATATTGTTTTTCTGAGAACATTAGTAAAGTTGAAAAAGCATCGTGTGTTCAAAAAAACAAAGAGGAACATTGCAGTTGGGATGGAACTTTTCAAGGGAGAGAATGTCCGCCGGGAATTTATGCTTATAAAATTTCATTCCGTTATCAAGAAGGCAAAAATAAATATTCAGATTCGGGAACATTTATGTTGGTACGTTAAAAACATTATATTCGCCGCACGAAAAGCAAAAACATAAATCATTAATAATTAATATTATGAACAATCAATTATTTCATTTCAAACAGCCGCTCAACGAGCCTATCTATTCTTATGCGCCCGGAACGCCGGAACGCGCCGCTTTACAAGCCGAATTGGAAAGACAGTACAATCAGGTCATCGAAATCCCCTTAATCATTGGAGGAAAAGAAGTTAAGACCGGAAAAATGGGAAAAGTGGTGATGCCCACCGAACACAAACACGTGTTGGCGAATTATCATCAAGTAACTGAAAAAGAAGTTAAAATGGCTATTGATGCCGCCATGGCAGCCAAAAAACAGTGGGAAGAGATGCCCTGGGTGGAACGCGCCTCCATCATGATGAAAGCCGCCGAGCTTATGTCAAAGAAATACAGATACTTAATTAGCGCTGCCACCATGTTAGGACAGGGCAAAAGTCCATTCCAAGCCGAAATTGATACGCCTTGCGAATGTATTGACTTCTTGCGCTTTAATGCTTATTTTGCTTCGCAAATTTATGCACAACAACCCGTATCCGATAACACAACCATTAACAGAATGGAATACAGACCGTTAGAAGGTTTTGTGTATGCCATTACGCCGTTTAACTTTACCGCCATTGCCGCAAACTTGAATGTGGCTCCTGTATTAATGGGCAACGTAACCGTTTGGAAACCTGCAACAACCGCCATTTTATCCAACTATTATTTGATGCAAATTTTCAAAGAAGCCGGTATTCCCGATGGCGTGATCAATTTCTTGCCCGGCAGCGGCTCGGTTATCAGTAAAGTGGTTTTCGATTCTCCCGATTTTGCAGGCGTGCATTTTACCGGAAGTACCGAAGTTTTCAATGCGTTTTGGAAAACCATAGGAACCAATATTGACCATTACAAAACCTATCCGAAAATTGTGGGCGAAACCGGCGGAAAAGACTTTATTTTTGCGCACAACTCGGCAGACCCGCGCGAATTGGCAGTAGCAATTCTGCGCGGAGCGTTTGAATATCAAGGACAAAAATGTTCGGCTGCTTCCCGTTGCTATATTCCAAAATCAATTTGGAAAGAAACGTTAGACCACATTAAAGAGATGATGAAAACGGTGAAAATGGGCTGTGTGCGCGACTTCTCGAATTTTATTAATGCGGTAATTGACGAAAAATCGTTCGACAATATTGCCGGCTTC
>Ga0209628_10002614_pt1 | contig 12314 bp, 13 predicted proteins | sample TergutCu122P4_FD_187285 | JGI IMG/M metagenome (GOLD analysis project Ga0209628, IMG submission 187285) | Cubitermes ugandensis P4 segment gut microbial communities from Kakamega Forest, Kenya - Cu122 P4 (SPAdes) (version 2) | ecosystem: Host-associated > Arthropoda: Insects > Digestive system...
TTTCAAACTGGATAGAAGCAAATCAAAAAAACAATATCGAGCAAATCTTGTCTGCGTCGGTAGGCAAACAGGTTTTGCTTAACTTAAAACCTAACCAAGACCTCAGCGCCATACTTACAAAAGTGGAATATACCGCAGCTCCCGCGGATGTTCCGCTGCCGCCCGCGCAAAAAGATCAAATAAATCCTAAATATATTTTTGAGCGTTTCGTCGTCGGTTCTTCCAACAGATTCGCGCACGGATGCGCCGAAGCCGTGGCAAAAAATCCCGGAAAACAATTCAACCCGCTTTTTATCTACGGAGGCGTCGGGCTTGGTAAAACGCATTTGCTTCACGCCATAGGCAATTACATAAAACAGGTTAGCCCCGCAATGCGTATATTATATGTAACCACGGAAAAATTTACTTCCGAGTTTATCGATTCTCTGCGTTTTGACAAAATGACTTCTTTTAAAAACAAATATAGAAATCTCGACTGCCTTTTAATTGACGATATCCAATTTTTGGGCGGAAAAGACAGCTCGCAGGAAGAATTTTTTAATATGTTTAACGCGCTTCACACCTCCGGCAAACAGATAGTGGTAACGTCCGACCGGCCGCCGAAAGATTTAGATAAAGTTGAAAAGCGTCTTATTTCCCGCTTTGAGTGGGGCATTACCGCAGATATACAGTCGCCGGATTTAGAAACAAGAATCGCGATACTTCGCAAAAAAGCGGAAGACGAGAAGCTATATGTTCCCGATGATGTGCTTTTATACATTGCCACTCAGATAAAATCAAATATCAGAGAACTCGAAGGCTCGCTGCTTCGTATAACGGCATTTTCGGCTTTTACGGGCACCCCGCTTACTGTTGACAGCGTCGAAAAAATTTTAAAAGATATTGTAAAACCGTCAGATGACGAAGCTAATATCACAATAGAAAATATTCAAAAAGTTGTTTCCGATGAATGGAATATAGATTTACGCGATATGAAGTCAAAGCGCCGCACAGACGCCGTAGCTTTCCCAAGACAAATCGCTATGTATTTAGCGCGCACTTTGACCGATAAATTTTCTACTACGGCCATCGGCGACGCTTTCGGCGGCAGAGATCACACAACCGTAATGTTTGCCTGCAATAAAATTAAAGAAAAAATGAACGCTGACGCCTTTTTTAATGCTAAAATAAATCAGGTAATTAAAAAAATTAGATTAGCGGAATAAAATAATTTATAATTAACCGCGTTTGCCGGCGTTAACAGCAAACGCAATATAAAAAACGGAGGGTATGTGAAAAAAATTATTTTGGCATTGTTGGTAGCGTCGTTTGTTGCAGCGCCTTTGTTTGCAGCAACAACAACTACAAAGTCGTCGGGTTCTCCCAGAGGACCTCAAAACTTACTGAATATGGTCGGTATCGGTTTTACAGCCGCTCCATCAAATCCCGATCAGGGCGATGTTTCCGAGGTTTCCGTGCGCTGGTGGGTTAGCAAAACGGTAGGCGTCGAAGCGGGGCTTGGTCTCGGTGTAGGCGACGGTCCTGGTGTTTTTCTATTTAAAGGCAAAACCGTAATAGCTTTAAAAAATTACCAAACCGTAAACATTTATTTCGCGGGAACGGCAATGATTCAAAATATGTCTACTCCTGCTCCGCAGAATCCATTAGGCGGCGGTGGTGGAGCCTCTCAAAGCACCACAATGTTTGCCGTAGGACCCGGTTTTGGCTTTGAATGGTTTGTCATAAACAACCTTTCATTGTCGGCTGAAGCAGGTTTAAGATTAACTGTCGGAAAAGGCTATACCAGATTTGATATGTATTCCGGATGGTTTCCGGAAATCGGCGTAAGATTTTATTTCTAGACCAGCTTTACAAAAAAACCCTCTGTGTTGAAATTAATGCAGAGGGTTTTTTAATTTTATAATCTATCGGCCGGCATCTAATAACAATGTGTATTATTTGTCAAAAAATTGTATAATATTTCTCAAGCCTAATAACCTTAATAACTTTGCCGTTTTATCAACATAACAATTAAACTAAGACCAATTAAAATTTTTCCTTATAAATATAGGAAATTCGCCAATGTAAAACCTTATTAACATTATACATACAACTACAACAATAAACGTTTTTTATATTTAATCGGAGGATAGTAAATGAAAGTAATTTGTGGAAAAGATGAATTGCTAAAAGGAATTAACACCGTATCTCCGGTAGCATCTTCAAAAAGCACACTTCCTGTTTTATCTAATTTTTTATTTGAAACGGAAGGAAACAAAATAAAATTGTCCGCCACGGACCTTGAAATAGCCGTTAAATGCCATGTTAAAGGCGAAATAGCCGAAGATGGCGGCGTTACTATACCCGCCAAACGTTTTGCCGATATCATTAAAGAATTACCGTCAGACGCCGAAATAGAAATCAGAGCCGACGAAACAAATCAAATCAATATAAAATCCGGAAAATCTAAATTTACTCTTATGGGAATATCCAAAGCCGAATATCCCGTAATACCGGAATTTCCTAAAGAAAATAATTTTGAAATTTCAAAAAATATTTTAAACGATATGTTCAAAAAAACTGTTTTTGCTGTTTCTAAAGATTCGCAGAGATATGTTTTAAACGGCGTTTATTTAATTGCCGAAGATGGAAAACTTAAAGCCGCGGCTACTGACGGCAGAAGGCTTGCTTTTATTTCTACCGACAGCCCGGCAAAAGTTAAAGGCAAAGCCATTGTTCCCACAAAAGCGGTAAGTGATATTTTAAGGCTGCTTGCTGTTCCTGAAGCGCCCGAAACAGTTAAAGTCGGTTTGACCGATAATCAAATTGCCGCAGAAATCGGCGATATAGTTTTTGTATCAACTCTTATAGAAGGCGTTTTCCCTAATTATGAGCAGGTAATACCTAAAAAGACCGAAATGCAGGTAAAACTTAACGTTAAAGAAACATTGGCCGCGGTAAAACAAATGGCGCTTTTAACCGGCGACAGACTTTCTTCCGACCGCTCATCAGCTGTAAAATTTTATTTCGGCGCAAATATTTTAAGAATTTCTGCTTCAACCGCGGGCCTTGGCTCCGGCGAAGCGGAAGTGTCCGTTGACTACAAAGGCGAACCCGCAGAAATAAATTTTAATCCTGCTTTTATCAGAGAAGTCCTTCAAAATACGGACGAAGAAAATACAATTTTCGCGTTCTCTAACGCTTTAAACCCGGCGACATTATCGCCGGAGAAGAATTCGAATTATCTTTGCGTAGTCATGCCGATGCGAGTCTAGAACGGCAAAGTGAAAAGTTGAAAGTGTAAAGTGAAATGAATAAACAAGACAAAAATAGCCGTTATTCCACTTTCCACTTCTAACTTTCCACATTTTCATAAAAATGGCCCTATTCAATAAAGAAAAAAATCAAAAAAGAGTATCAGACTTAATATCCGTTGCGGATATTTTAGAGCCCGTTAAAAAACAACTCGGCATCGACGAGTCGTTTTTTATTATAGCCGGCGTATGGGATAAAGAAGTCGGCCAAGACCCGCAGTTTTTAGGCTTTAAAGACGGCGTAATCTTTGCTCAAACCCAATCAAGCGCTGTGCAATATGATATTAATCTTCGCAAAAAAGACATCATAGAAAAACTCAACCAATATCTCGGCTCGCCAAAAATCAAAAATCTAAAAATTGAAATAAAATAGTAAACCGCAAAAACTTTTTACGCCGCACATTTTTTCACAGTTCTCCGACGGCAAAATACATAAAAAAACGCTTTAAAAACCTCTCAAAATTTAGTAAAATATTGCCATCAAAAAACATCCCAAAAAAGTTGTAAAATAATACTCTTGTATGCTATAATGGAAATCAATAAAAATCAAAATACAGACATATTTTAAGGAGCGCAAAATGGCAGACGAAATCAAAAAAGACTCTGGTAACTACGGCGCGGCAAACATCCAAATTTTGGAAGGGCTTGAAGCCGTCCGCAAGAGACCTGCGATGTATATCGGCTCAACCGGAGCCTTGGGCTTGCATCATTTAGTTTACGAAGTTGTAGATAACTCAATAGACGAAGTGTTGGCCGGCTATTGTAAAGATATAGAAGTTACAATACACGCGGATAATTCCATAACCGTTTTGGATGACGGCCGCGGTATTCCCGTCGGCCCGCATCCTGACCCGAAATACAAAGGCATGGATGCTTTAGAAATAGTGCTTACAAAATTGCATGCCGGCGGCAAGTTTGATAAAAGCGCTTATAAAGTTTCAGGCGGCCTTCACGGAGTCGGCGTTTCTTGCGTTAATGCGCTAAGCGACCTGTTTGAAGTTGAAGTGTATCATGACGGAAAAATTTACAAGCAGACTTACTCGAAAGGCAAACCCACAAGCAAAGTGGGAGTGGCAGGCAAAACCGATTTGCGCGGCACAAAAGTTCACTTTCATCCCGATCCGGAAATTTTTACGGAAACCGTTTATTCTTTTGATACGCTTACAAAAAGATTGAGAGAGCTTGCTTTCTTAAACGCGGGCACCCATATCCGCATAGTGGACGAAAGAGACGATAAAGAGCATATCTTTTCTTACGAAGGCGGCATCAAAACTTTCGTTCAGTATTTAAACACAAACAAATCGGTTATTAACAAAGAGCCCATATATTTTTCTAAAGAAAAAGATAATGTTACCGTTGAAGTCGCAATGCAGTATAACGATTCTTACAACGAGCAGATTTTTTCGTTTGTAAACAATATCAACACAATCGAAGGCGGAACGCATTTATCCGGTTTCCGCTCGGCATTGACAAGAGTTGTTAACGAATACATTAAAAAGAATGAAATTTCAAAAACAAAAGATTTAAAACTTTCCGGCGAAGATATCCGCGAAGGCTTGACCGCGGTAATTGCCACAAAAGTGCCGAATCCGCAGTTTGAAGGGCAAACCAAAACAAAGCTCGGTAACGGCGAAGTTGAAGGCATAACGCAGTCCGTAGTCGGCGAATCGCTTACAATTTTCTTGGAAGAAAATCCTGCGCTTGCAAAACAGATACTCGATAAAGCTATTAACGCAGCCGAAGCGCGCGAAGCCGCCCGCAAAGCGCGCGAAATGACTCGCCGCAAAGGCGCGCTGGATTCCGCTGCGCTGCCCGGAAAACTTGCAGACTGCTCTGAAAGAGATCCGCAAAAAACAGAACTGTTTATAGTCGAAGGAGATTCAGCCGGCGGTTCTGCAAAACAAGGCCGCGACAGAACTTTTCAGGCTATTTTACCGCTCAGAGGTAAAATATTAAACGTCGAAAGAGCCCGCCTTACAAAAATGCTTGCCAACAACGAAATCCGCACGCTTATCACCGCAATCGGCGCAGGTATCGGCAAAGACGACCAAGATTTCAATATAGAAAAAGCCCGTTACCACAAAATAATAATTATGACCGATGCTGATGTCGACGGCGCGCATATCCGCACTTTGCTCTTAACATTTTTCTACCGCCACATGCCGCAGCTTATAGAAAACGGTTATGTCTATATCGCGCAGCCGCCGCTTTACAAAGTTAAGAAAAACAAAAAAGAAATGTATTTGGAAAGCGAAGAAGAATTGGATAAGTTTTTATTTGCCCAGGCGCTCGACGGTTTGGAGCTTATACTTATAAAAGACGGCGCGACAGTCAAAGCGCTCGACGACAAAACGCTGCGCAAAGTTGTCACAAGTATCAGCGAAATGGACGCGCTTGTAAAAAAACTTGCCAAAAAAGGCGTCAGCTGGAAAGAATATCTTAAACTGCGCGAAGAGAAAGCTAAACGCGAAGACGGCAAACTGCCGATGTACCGCATTGTGCAGGACGGCGCGGCAAAATATATTTATTCCGACAAAGAGTGGAAAGAATTTAAAACTAAATTAATTGAAAAGAAAAAAGAAGCCGATGCCAAAATCGCGCAGGAAAACGGCGAGCTTGCCGGATTATCCGAAGGCATAAGCGTAGAAGATATTATTCCGGAATATAAAGATTTATATGAGCTTCCGCGCATAGACAAGCTTGCTGAGCAAATAGAAGAAGAAGGTTTGCATTTAGCGCATTACGGCGAAATGCATATAAAACCTGTTTACCGTTTGCAAGACGCGGCAAAGAAAGCGGCCGGCGATATTTACGATTTGCATTCTACAATTGAGCTTATTGATACAATTCGCGAGCTCGGCAACAAAGGCGCCACAATACAGCGTTACAAAGGCTTGGGTGAAATGAACCCGGAACAGCTTTGGGAAACCACAATGGATAAAGCCAACAGAAAGCTGCTTCAGGTAAAACTGGAAGACGCCGAAGAAACCGACATAATTTTTACAACGCTCATGGGCGACCAGGTTGAGCCGCGCAGAGCGTTTATCCAAACCCATGCGTTAGATGTTAAAAATTTGGACATATAATGCGGCTTGTCTTTTGAGTTTATGCTTCCTTACGCGTCAGCTCATGTACCCCGCTTCGCTTCAAAAGGTACACTTCGCTGTCGCAAGCGTCGCCTAAACTCAAAATACTTTGCCTCAAATGGCAAAGAAGTTGTCATTGCGAGCGAAGTGCGGCAATCCAGAAAGTCGTGTCATCCCAGAAGGTTGTTGTCTGGGATCTGCCGTTAAAGGAGTTTTAAAATGAAAAAGATAATAATGTTGTTGGCGTTTGCGTTGATTGTGGCTGTTTCAGCCTGTTCTAAATCTGAAAAAATTCAGGTTGCAGATTACAGCTTTGAATTAATACCTTACGGAAATATTTCGGAATCTAAATACGATGAAATGCTTGCTTATATAGATAACGCCGAGCCGGAAGACGTTCTTTTCCATAAAATACCTATGAAAGAAGAGTTAAAAGACGCTTTCTTAAAAAAAATTCAGACTTCAGACCTTACTTTTGGCGATTGTTTTTCCGGCACGTTTGTGTCCCCGGATGAAAAAGATATGTACATGGTTTTTTATTTTCATAAAGATAAAGCCGACAGAATGGATTTATATTACGGGCAAGATAACAGATAAATTATGTTAAGACAATGGTCGCCGATACTTTTACTTACAATATCAAATACGTTTATGACATTTGCCTGGTACGGGCATTTACGCTATAAAAATACCGCGCTGTGGATTGTTATTTTAGCAAGTTGGGGAATAGCTTTTTTTGAATACTGCTTTCAAGTTCCGGCAAACCGTATAGGGCACGAGTTTTTTACGGCGCCGCAGTTAAAAGTTATGCAGGAAGTTATAACGCTGGTAGTGTTCGGCGTGTTTAGCATCTTATATCTCAAAGAAAGTTTAAAATGGAATTATCTTGTCGGGTTTGCGTTAATAGTGCTGGCTGTGTTTTTTGTATTTAAAAAGTGGTAACAATGGCAAACATAGAAACGCATCCGTTGAAACCGTTTTTGCCGGCTAACGCTAAAATTTTAATGCTCGGCAGTTTTCCGCCTCCAAAGGCGCGCTGGACAATGGACTTTTTCTACCCGAATTTTTTAAACGATATGTGGCGTATTTTCGGAATAGTGTTTTTTAAAGATAAAAATTATTTTCTCCAAAAGTTGTCATCCCCGAAATTCTCTGTCGGGGATCTGCCGTTAAAGTCGTTTGATAAAGATAAAATAAGTTCTTTCTTAAATAAAAAAGGCATCGCACTATATGATACGGCTGTAAAAGTAAAAAGATTATCCGGTAACGCTTCGGATAAATTTTTAGAAATTGTAGAGCCTGTGGATTTTAAAAAGCTTTTATCTAACATCCCAAAATGCGAAGCGGTAGTATTAACCGGCGAAAAGGCAGCGGACACTTTGCAAAGCATAATCGGTTTTGAAAAACCCAAGGTTGGTCATTGCGAGGAGTGGAGCGATGCGGCAATCCAGGGGCGTTCACTCAAAATCTACAGAATGCCGTCATCATCTCGCGCTTACCCAAAGCCGGTAGAAGAAAAAGCAAAAGTGTATGCGGCAATGTTTAAAGAGTTAGGAATATAAAATGGCAGCCAAAAACATAATTATTGCCGTAACAATGCCAAATCAAAAAGTCGCAGATAAAATATGCGAAGCTCTTTTAAACTCACGCAAAATTGTCTGCTGGCAGGATTTAGGCAAAATTAAATCAACATATTTTTGGCAAAATAAAAAAACAAAATCGCGGGAAGTTTTAGTTTTGTTAATAGCCTTAAAAAAGAATTTTAATATTATCGCAAAAGAAATTAAGCGCATGCACCCTTATAAAGTCGCGCAGATTACAGCTTTTGATATATCTCAAACCACAAAAGATTACGCTTCATGGATTAAAGGCGGCGGAAAATGAAAGTTTTGCTTATTAACGGCAGCCCAAACGCAAAAGGCTGTACTTACACGGCACTTTTAGAAGTTGAAAAAACATTAAAAGAAGAAAATATAGAAACCGAAATTTTTCAAATCGGCTCAAAACCTGTACAGGGCTGCACGGCTTGCCGCAAATGCGCAGAGCTTGGCAAATGCGTTTTTGATGATATCGTAAACGAGTTGGCTCAAAAAGCAAAAAATTTTGACGGCTTTATTTTCGGCTCGCCAGTCTATTACGCGGCAGCAAACGGCGCTTTTACTGCTTTACTTAACAGATTGTTTTTCTCAGGAAGCAAAAGTTTTTATTTAAAACCAGCTGCGGCAGTCGCCTCCGCAAGGCGCGCAGGTACTACAGTAACGCTTGACCAAATAAACAGATACTTTACAATATCGCAAATGCCGGTTGTTCCTTCGCAGTATTGGAATATGGTACACGGCAACAAGCCGGAAGACGTTTTAAAAGATGAAGAAGGCCTGCAGACAATGCGCACGCTCGGCCGCAATATGGCGTGGATGCTTAAATCGATAGAAGCCGGCAAAACGGCAGGCGTAGTTTTACCAAAAACCGAAGAACGCCTCAGAACAAATTTTATCAGGTAAAAATATAGGAGATTCGCATAATGAGTATTCCAAACTTTGAAGTGTTCATGAATCCGATATTAAAAACTTTTAAAGATGGCAAAGAAAAGCGGCTCAAGGATATTTTACAAATAGTAATAGAGGAATTAAATATATCCAAAGCTGAAACTGAAATATTGTTGCCGAGCGGAAGAGAAACAATTGTTAAAAATAGAGCGCAATGGGCAATATATTATATGAAAAGAGCAGGATTGCTGGAAAATTCTCAAAGAGGTATTTATAAAATAACCGAATTAGGAAATAAAACTTTGCATGATAATGCAAAAATAAATAGAGAGTATTTAAGTCAGTTTGATTCTTTTAATAAGTTTACAGAAAGTTTTGGAGTATCTCAAAAAACTTCAAATGCAATAGAAGATAATACGTATTTAGATCCAAATACTAAAATCAATAGAGCTGTTGAAGAACTAAATCAAAAATTACAGATAGATTTATTGGCTAAAGTAAAAAGTATGGATCCGGTAGATTTTGAAAGAATGCTGCTGGATTTATTAGTTGCCATGGGTTATGCCGGCGGAAAAAGAGAAAATGCAGAACTTACTCAAAAGAGCCATGATGGCGGCATAGATGGAATCATTAAAGAAGATGCTTTAGGATTAGATAAAATTTACGTTCAAGCCAAGCGATATGCCGATAATAACGTCAATCCAAAAGAAATGCAAAATTTTATAGGTGCGCTTACGATAAACAAGTCAAATAAAGGTGTTTTTATAACCACAAGCGAGTTTGCCGATAAATCAGAAAAAATGGCGGAACAAAATAAAATCGTTTTAATAGATGGGCAAAAACTTACAAATTTAATGATAGCTTATAATGTCGGAGTAATTCCAAGAGATAAAATAGAAATCAAAGAAGTTGATATTGCGTATTTTGATGAAGATTAAAATGAAAAATTTAAAAAAACATTCTAATACAGAAATAGGAATAGCCGGAGAGCATTCTGTAATGATAGAACTTATAAACAGAGGGTTTATCGCGGCGATGACGGAAAAAAATACGGAATCCGTTGACATTTTATGCGCCGATCCGCAAACAATGAAAGCTTGCTCTATTCAGGTAAAAACAACAGAAGGTAAGCGTAACTCTAATTTTATGTTAGGCGCAAAATGCGAAAAGAAGAAAGAAGACTATTTATTTTTTGTTTTTGTGAATCTTTCAGATAAAAAAAGTTTTTATATTGTTCCAAGTAAAGATGTGGCAAAAATAATTTCTCAAAGACACAAAAAATGGTTATCAGCACCAAGCAAATCAGGCAAAAAGCATAAAGATACAGCTATAAGAATATTTTCGCCGGATAGTAAATATGCAAACAATTGGGAGTTAATAGAAAATTTTCTTAAAAGAGCATAAAAATGAATAACATTGACGAACTTAGCAAAAAGAAAGCATACAACCTATATGACAGCGGCTATATAAATGATATTGAAATAGGCACAATAAAAGGATTGTGCCAAATTCATAAATATTTGTTTGGCGGGCTTTACAATTTTGCAGGCATTATACGCGATAAAAATATATCAAAGGGCGGTTTTAGGTTTGCAAGCAGCATATATTTAAATGAAAGTTTGGCAAAAATTGAGCAAATGCCTGAAACAAGTTTTGAAGATATTATAAAAAAGTATGTTGAATTAAATATTGCCCATCCTTTTATGGAAGGCAATGGCAGAGCGGGAAGAATTTGGCTTGATTTAATTTTAAAGAAAAATTTGAAACTCTGCGTAGATTGGCAAAAAGTGGATAAAACCGATTATTTGCAAGCAATGGAAAGAAGCCCGATAAACGATTTAGAAATCAGAACGCTTTTAAAAACAGCGTTAACTCCTCAAATTAACGAACGCGAGCTTTTTATCAAAGGCATAGAACAATCGTATTATTACGAAGAAGTTGATTAAGGAATAGAAAATGGAATTTTTAACAATAATTTTATTGGCGATAATATTGATAGGCGTACTAATTCTCGTTTTTAGAAAGAGCGAAAATAATCTGTCTGAAATTATAAAAACTGTTCAAGAAGAGTTTCGCACAAACCGTGCGGAAATAAACCAGCTTTTAAAAGATAATCGCGGCGAGCTCAGCAATTCTCTTAAAATTTTTGCAGAAACGCAGGAAAGGCTTATCAAAACAATAGAGAACAAGTTAAAAGATATTCAAAACGATAACACAAAACAGCTTGATAAAATGCGCGAAACCGTAGATGAAAAACTTCAAAAAACCCTTGAAACGCGTTTGTCGCAGTCTTTTAAGCTTGTAAGCGAGAGGCTTGAAGCTGTGCAAAAAGGCTTAGGCGAAATGCAGAATCTGGCTACGGATGTGGGTGATTTGCAAAAGGTTTTATCCAATGTAAAAACCAAAGGCGTATTTGGAGAATACCAGCTTGCCGGAATTTTAGAGCAAATTTTAGCGCCTTCGCAATATGAGCAAAATGTTAAAGTTAAACGCGGCTCGCAGGAAGTTGTAGAGTACGCGGTTAAAATACCGTCAAAAGACGATTCAAGCAAAACCATATATTTGCCCATAGATGCAAAGTTCCCCACAGCCGATTATGAAAAGCTGGTTACGGCTTATGACAGCGGCAATGTAGCAGACATAGAAAATGCCAAAAAAGAACTGGCTAAAAAAATTAAAAGTTTTGCGATAGACATAAAAAATAAATATATAAACCCGCCCGCCACAACTGATTTTGCGGTTATGTATTTGCCGTTTGAAAGTTTGTATGCAGAAGTTTTAAGAATACCCGAGCTTTTTGAAACTTTACAAAGAGAACACAAAATAATAATTTCAGGACCTACTACAGTAGCGGCTTTTTTAAATAGTTTGCAGATAGGCTTTAAGAGTTTGGCTATAGAAAAGCGCACAAGCGAAATTTGGAAGCTTCTCGGAGCAGTGAAAAAAGATTTTGCTTCTTTTGGCGAAATAGTTGAAAAAACAAAAGAAAAGCTTGAAGGCGCAAGCAAAGAGCTGGACAAAGTCGGAGACCGCTCGCGTCAAATAGAAAAGAAATTGAGAGACGTTGAAGTTTTACCTGAAACAAATACTCCTAAAATAGAGGAAACAAATGGCTAAAGAAAAAGAGACCAAAGTAGAAGCAGTCGACGCAAACATTTTGCCGCGCAACATTGAAGACGAAATGCGTACATCCTACATCGATTACGCCATGAGCGTTATTGTTGGGCGCGCTTTGCCTGATGTCCGCGACGGCTTAAAACCTATTCACAGGCGCATACTTTATACCATGAAAGAAATGGGTATGAAGCACGGCACCGCTTATAAAAAATCTGCCCGCGTAGTCGGCGACGTTATGGGTAAGTACCATCCGCACGGTGACACAGCAATTTACGAATCTATGGTGCGTATGGCGCAAGAATGGTCATTGCGTTATCCGCTCGTTGACGGAC
>Ga0209628_10002615_pt1 | contig 12314 bp, 17 predicted proteins | sample TergutCu122P4_FD_187285 | JGI IMG/M metagenome (GOLD analysis project Ga0209628, IMG submission 187285) | Cubitermes ugandensis P4 segment gut microbial communities from Kakamega Forest, Kenya - Cu122 P4 (SPAdes) (version 2) | ecosystem: Host-associated > Arthropoda: Insects > Digestive system...
GCGGCGTCCATCATGTCTTGCCTTGCGTAGCGCGCGCTGGCGGACTGGTACACGTCGGCGGTGGAGCAAACGTCGTCGATGAAGGGCGAGCGCGGCAGGCCGAAATGTTGCAGCGCGGCGGCGGTGATGGGGGTGTATTGCAGTAACATTTCACTTTCCTTCTCTGGAGTGCTTTCGGGGTTGGAATCCGGCGCTCCACAGGCTTCCTCCTGTGGGGCGCTTTCTTTTGCGCCTTCACCCGCTGGGGGAAGGCTGGACTGGGGGCGCTCGGCGGGCGGCGCGATGGCGCGCAGCTCGGCGGCGGTGGCGCCCCACTTGCGCAAGGCGGCTTGCACACGTGCGTGCGCCTGCGCCGCGCGCCGCCGGGGCCAGATGTTCTTGGCCACCAGCGCATTCACGGCGGGCAGGCTCAGGCTGCTCTCGCGCGCGAGGTCGCGCTGGCTGCGCTCGATGCGGCGCAAGGTGGTGGATAAAGTCATGGTGCCAGCTTTCCATCAAAAACAGCGCCACGTTCAACCTCGTTGGCAAAGTTGCGCATGTGGTCGGCGACGAGGGCATTGATTCCGCGCGCCTCGGCAATGGTCGCGACAACGATCAGCAGTGCAGTGATTGCGACGGAACCTTGTTCATCCTCAAGCACTTCGGCGATTCGCGGAACGAGTTGCTTCAGGCGCTCGGCTACTTCCTTTGCCGCTTCCATACAGGATCTCCTATTCATTGACGGCAGCGCCGCCCACGATCACGCGCAACCCGGCGCGCACGGTCAAACGCTGTTGCAGGTTGTCCAGCTCGCTCTCCGGCACGCCCTGCGCGTACCAGCCGCGCATCTGGGCGATGCGTTCCGGGTTCATGGGCACGCCGCGCCCGACCATTTCGCGCGACGCCTCGAAATGGTTGAACACCCGCTCGGCGCGCACGGGCACGGCGGCGGTGGGCTGCAACGCGGTGCCCCGGCGCGGCAGCACCACCACGTTGGGGTTGGGCAGATTGCGCTGGTGCTTGTAGGGGTCGAGCTGGCCGCCAAAGGGCAGCCGCTTGGCCTTGCGCGCGGCGGCTGCCTGCTCGTCGGTGGCCGCGCCGGTGGCGATGCGCTCGACCAGCTTCAGGTTGGTCTGCGCCGGGGTGTCGGACAGGGTCTTGTGCTCGCGCCCGATCAGCGCGGCGCCCACGGCAAAGCCGTGCTCTCCTTTTTGCACTTCGGGCACGGCGATGAGCTGCTCGTGGCCGTCGGCATCGTGCTCGACCACGTAGGCCGTGGTGGGGTCGAACGGGTTATGGGTGATGCGCACTTTCTCGCCCACCAGCACGCCGGGCACATCGCGCACGTTCCACACGTGGCCGGCAAAGCGCACACACAGGTTGGTGTCGACCTTGGGGGTTTCCGGCGCGTGGGTGAGCAGATCGCGCGCGAGCTGCGCATCCACCAGGCGCAACTGCTCCGGCAGGATTTGCCGCCACTTGGCCCAGCGCGGCAGGCCGTGACGGCTGTGCTCTTGCGTGGTGTTGTACCAGCGCATCCACAGCGCGGCCTGTTCGTTGATCCAGGCAATGTCCGGCACGTGGGCGAACTTGAAGCCGCTCTCGAAATTGGTCTCGACCAGGTTGTGGGCGTTTTCCACCTGCCCCTTGGCGCGCGGGTTGCCGGCCTGGTTGACCACGGGTTTGACTTGCAGCCGGCGCAACAGGTTGCCAAACGCTCCGGCGGTGCCGGCGCTGCCCGGGTCCATCATCAGGTGGAACGGCACGCCGTACATGGCCTCACCTGGGCGCTCGGCAATGGCGGCCAGGAACGCCTCGGCCATGTTGACGATGCTCTCACCGCCGGCCACGTAGTGCATGAAGATGGCGCCGCTGCAATGGTCGGTGAGCACGTAGCGCGTGAGGCGCTGGCGCTTGATGCGCTCGAAATTCTCCGGCTTGTTTTTGTAGAACTCGCCCGGCGGCATGTCGGCCACGCCGCCTTCTGGCACGTAAAACAGGGTGCTGATCGAGGCGTCGATCTGCCACACGTCATTGGGATGCTTGCTGGCCAGCGCCTGCGCGGGCGCGGGGCGGCGCAATTGCGCGGGGTGCAGGTTGTAGTGGCGCAGCGCGCGGGCGCAGGCGGATTCACTCAAGGGCGCCAGCTCGCCCGTGGCGGGATCGAGCACACAGGCAAAGCCGGGGTGGTTGGCGCGCAGGCGCGTGAGGGCCAGCTTGAGGGAGTGGATGCTTTTGTTGTTGGCGCGGTAGCCTTCCATCATGGCCGCGCACAGCAGCCGCGCGTCGGTCAGCGGCAGCGCCACCGCGCCAGCGTCGCTGCGGCGCTTGCGCGCCGGGCGCACGGCCACATCGGCCAGGCGGCGCATGAGCGTGGGGTGCGAGAGGCCCAGGCTGCGGCAAGCCTCGGCATACACGGCGGACTTGCCGCCGTGGCCGGCGGCAGCGGCGCGGCGCTGCACATCCAGCAGCGATTGGAGCATGGCGGGGCTCATGGGGCTATTTCTCCTTCCCCCTCTGGGGGAAGGTTGGGATGGGGGCTTGGCCAGGTGCGTCGGGCACCTCTACCCCCTGCTCCCTGTTCCAGCGCTTCCATTCCGGCGTGCCGTCGCCCACCACGTCGGTCAGGTGGAATTCGTCGCGCAACGCCACCAGCTCGGCCTGCACTTGGCCGACCATGCCGGCCATGAACACCGTCTCGCCCAAACCGGCCAGCGTTACCAACGCCTGCCGGAAATTGCCACGGATGTGGCCGATGGCAAAGCCAAGTATCTCGTCTGCTTCTGTTTTTGTAGCAGCGAGCGCCTTGTCCTGCGGCAGGCGGGCGATGCGGCCTTTCTCGCGCTCGAGCTTGTCGATGCGCTGGTTTTTCTTGTCGAGCACCTCTTGGGTCGTGGCCGCTTCGTGGCGCAACTCGCGCACCTTGGCGCGCAGTTCTTTCACCGACATGCGGGCCACGTCGTCAAGGGCCAACTCGCCAGTCTGGCCCAGCTCGGTCAGGTCCTTGACCTGCTCGTCGTCCAAGGGGAGCAGTTCGACCAGCTTGGACATGCCGGCGGCCTCCAAATTCCGCGACGTCGCGGAATTTGCGAATCGGCGCGTGACCGCCATGTAGCGCCCGGCGGCGTCCACGCCAAGGTTCAGGCGCTCCAACGTTGGCATGAATTTGCCGTATTCGCAAGCCTCTTTCAACAGCAGCAAATACGCGCCCAGCTCGAAGATGCCCATGCCGATTCGCCGGATGGCGTCCTTGGCCGAGTTCTCCAGCACCGCCGGGTCGGTGCTGCCGTTGTAGTTGAGCTGCTGCGCCAGCGCGGCCACGCGCTGGTTTTGCTGCCCGACCACCAGCGCGTTGGCGTCTTGCGCGGCTTCCTGTTCGGCTTCCTTGGCGGCGCGCCGACCGTGCGGATCTGGCGGTTCCAGCGCGGGCTGTTGCGGGATGTTTTTGGGGCGTCCGGCCATGTTGGTTACTCCTTGGTGGGTGAATCAGGGGTCGTCATCCGGCGCTTGATGCCGTTCCAATCGGTATCGCCGGTGTATGAGTGCTTCATGTCGCGCCAGCGCGTTTCCATCCGGTCGAAATCGGCCATGACGCGGAAGGCCAAGCGAGTAAATTGCGGCGCGGGATGGAAGCGCCCGGTTTCCTCGGATTTGCGCGCCCAGCCCTTGGCGATGAGCGTGCGCATGGCGCGTGTGATGTTGGGCGCCGATGTTTCGGCAGCGGCGGCCAGTTCGCTATTGGTGGCGCCGCTGGCGGTGTAGCCGCACAGGGCTTCCAGAATCGTGAGCAGCCGCAGGCCGCCCTCGCTGGCGGAATCTGGGGCGGCGCTCATGCTGCCGCTCTCCGCATGTGATCCACCCGCCGGGGCTTGATGCGCCGCAGCCCGGAAGGCGCCTTGGGTGGCCACAGCGTGTCGGCTGGAATGTCGGTGACATTGACGATGGCCGCGCGAATGCGCGCGGAGTTGCTGAGGCCGTTGATGACGCGCACTACCGACGGGCGCGCAACACCCAGCGCGTCGGCAATGGATGCTGGCGTGGCGCTATTCATGCGGATGTGGGCTTTGATGAGTTCCGGATGCATGGTGGTAACCTTGTTCCTTGATGGCGTTTTGATGAACGTAATTATGGGGTAATTTTTTACCCCTGTCAACTGGATGCAGGGTAATTTTTTATGTCGATAGGAATCCGGTTACGCGAGGAGCGCGAACGTTTGGGCATGAGCCAGCCGGAGTTCGCCGATTGGGTCAACGTGACCAAAAAAACCCTGTTCTCTTGGGAGAACGGGAAAACAGCGCCCGACTGTTTTCAACTGGCCGCGTTTGCCCCGGCGGGGGTGGATGTGCTCTATGTCCTGACCGGTATTCCCCTCGAATCACATGCACGGCTGGCCGTGAAGCGAGCCGTGGCGGCAGAAGCCGCGGATCGCGGCGGCGACTTCGAGGCCATACGGGCTGCTGGCATAGCCCATGACGCAGTTGAAGATGCCATTCGTCGAGCGCAGATCGCCGACCGCGACGGCTTTCTGGCGTTGGCCCTGGCTTGGCCCAAGTTGTCAAAGGACGCCAGGCGGGCCATCGTGGCCCTCACGCAGCCTGCAATTCACGGTTCGCTTGAGGCGAGCGCAACACCAGCCCGCAACACACGCATCAAGGTATCGGCCCCCGGTGGCTATGCCGCTGGCCGGGATATGACGGTCAACAGCAAAAAAGGAGACCACGATGACAAGGCAAAGAGTCGCAAGCCCGCGCGGCTACGCGGCGGGGCGTGACATCCGTATCGGAAATGTGCATGTGTACATGCAAGCCGCTGCCGCGCCGCCCGCAAAACACAAGGCCACGCACGAGCACGCCGAGGTGCTGGCCCTGATGGATGGCTTGCCGGAACGATCTCTGGTTTTGGATTTCATGCGGCGCGAGTTCGACACCACGCGGGTGCTCGACGTTGATGGGCACGATCTTTTCCGGCTGCGCCGCTATGTCGAGACCGTTCGCGAGAAAGGCAGAGTGAAATGATGGAAAAAACTTGTCCCAAATGCGGGCACCTCAACCCCGCATCGAGCGGCGACGAGTTGGAAGCTTGTCCGTCCTGCGGGTTGATCTACTCGCGTTATGACGACGCGGCGGCGCTGCGCGATCGCATCGCACGCGCGCGCAAGACCGGCAACTGGATGGGCATTGCGCACGAGGATATTCCCGACGCTGACCGGGTGTGGGCGGCGGCCCGATTGCCGGCGACGACCACGCCGATGGTGCCGGGATTCACGATCACGCAGGCCATTGACGTGGTCTCCGCCGAGTGTGCTTATGGCATGAACATCGTGCGCGATCTATTTGCCGGCGTTACCGATGTGGTAGGTGGACGCAGCGCCGCGACCCAGACGGTGTTGCGCGATGCGCGCCGCACGGTGATGGCCGAGTTGCGAGCGGAGGCGTTCGCCCTGCATGCCGATGCGGTGGTGGGCGTGCGGCTGGATTTCAATGAGTTTTCCGGCGGTGGAAAATCCATGCTGTTCGTGGTGGCCACGGGCACGGCTGTCAGGTTGGCGCCTATCGCTGGCCGGTGAGGCGCGGCAAGGCCAACTGAGTTCAATTCAACGTCGAAAGGAGATTCCCCATGAACGCGCAACGCTTGACCCTTGCCGCCGCCGCCCTGCTGCTGGCCGCCGCGCCCGCCTGGGCCATCAACAAGTGCAAGGGGCCGGATGGCAAGATGCACTACCAGGACACGCCCTGCGCGGCGGAACACAGCGGCGGGGAGGTTGACATCAAACCGGCTACCGGCCATGCCGACCCCGAAACCGCGAATCAGGTCAAGGCGCGCGCGCAAGTGCAGCAAGCCAAGTCGGACAGGGAAGACGCCGTCAACAAGGGTATTGCCACCGGCGAGCCGGTGATCGGCATGACCGAAGAAGAATTGCAGCGCGCGCTGGGCGCGCCCAGCAAGGTCAACGCGGCCAACTACAGCGGTACGCGCAAAGACCAGCTCATCTACTACAAAAACAACGGCACTTGGTACGTGTACACCAAGAACGGTGTGGTTGAATCCATCCAGTTTTCGCAAGACGTGGCCTCGCATATTCGCAACCGCCCCGCGCACTGCCCCACCGAGCTGGAGCTGCGCAACCTGCGTGTGTCGGCCAACAGCATTTCAGCCGGCCCTGACCAGAAAGAGGCTTACAAACGCGCCCTGGATGACGACCGCGCTTGCAAGCAGTAGCCCCAAGGCTTCTTCACCGGGTGTGGCCCTTGCTCCCACCCAATAATTGAAACCTTTCATTTAGCGCACGCCGCCTTCGCTCCTGACACTACTGGCAGCTTCAAGCATTGAAGCTGCCTGTCGTCCATCACCAGGAGCGAACCATGAACCTTTCTTCCCTCGCCGCCGCGCTGCGCCGGTTGCCGCGCACCACGTCGTGGTTGATTGCCGCTTGCGTGTTGCTGGCGGCTGTTGCGTTTCTCTCGCCGGTGCAGTTGCCTGTGCTCTTGTACAAGGGCTCGCTTATTGCGCTGGCTGCGGTGCTGGGCTATTGGCTGGATCGCAGCTTGTTCCCCTATGCGCGGCCCGATGGGTATCTGGTGAGCGAGTGGCGCGACGAGTTGCCCGCGCCCGATGGCGTGGCCGATTACCCCGTGGTGACCGAATACCGCTGGCTCTTTGCCGCCGCGCTGTTGCGCCGCGCGGTGGTGGTGGGCGCGGTGGTGGTGGGCGTGGCGCTGGGGATGTGAGCCGTGTGGGATTTGTTTTTGCGGTTCCCCACCGTGGCGGTTGCCATGGGCGCACTGCTGGGCGTGGCGGCCTGGTGGTGGTTTGGCACGCCGCCGCAAAGGGGCGGCTTTTGGGCCGCGCTGCGGGATGCGATTTGGCCGGTTGCCGTGGGGATGGTTCTGGGCGCGAGTCTCTGGGTGCTTTTGAGCGCGCCGCCGCTGCCGCAAAAGGCTCCCTCTCACCCCGCAGGGCAGCGCGCGGCCCTGGCTTGCAAGAGGTGTTTTTGATGTCACGGATTTTGCGCCGCGCCGGGGTGCTGTGGTGCGCCGTGGGGGCGCTGGTCGTCGCGGGTCTTTCAACTGCTTTCGCTGCGGACGCCCAGCGCACTCCTGTCTCCACGGCGCAGCAGCCCCCGCGCGCGGCGCTCCCCTACCGGGCGGAGCTGACGCGCACGGCGCGCGCGGTGTGGGGGCTGGATGCGCCGGTGGCGGTGTTCGCGGCGCAGATTCATGCGGAGAGCGGCTGGCGGGCCGATGCGGTTTCGCCCGTGGGCGCGCTGGGGCTGGCGCAGTTCATGCCCGCGACGGCGCGCTGGATTGCGCTGCGCGACCCTGCGCTGGTCGAGGGGCAGCCGTTCAATCCGGGCTGGGCCATGCGGGCGATGGTGGTTTATGACCAGTACCTTTATGGACAGGCCCCGGCGCGCTATGCGGCGCGTGACCGCATGTGGGTGGCTCTGCGCGGCTACAACGGCGGCATGGGGCACTGGCAAGCCGAGGCGCGGGCCACAGGCCAGCAAGCCCCCACGCGCGAGCAGGTGGATGCGGCCTGCGGGCAAGCGAGCCGCTCCATCAAGCATTGCCCGGAGAACCTGACGTACCCGCACCGCATCCTGTTTGATTTGCAGCCGCGCTATGCGGCGTGGGGGCCGGGGCTATGAAGCCGCTGATGAGTACGCCGCTGTGGCTGCTGTGCGTGGTGTTTTCCGCGTTGATTTTTGGGGCCGGCGGCTACTGGCGCGGGAGCGCGGACGGCAAAGCCAGCCAGCAAGCCAAGCAAGACCGCCAAGCCGTGGCCGAACTGACCGAGATCATTGGCTCGCACACCACGCTGATCAAGGACGCCAATGCCGCCAGCACGGCGATGCGCAGGGCCACGGCGCAGCGCGTATTGGCGGATCACAAGAGCACTGAGGAGCTTAACCATGCGCTCGCCCAAACTGCCCCTAGCCGCGCTGATTGCGCTTTTCCTCCTGACGTCATGCGCCAGCTACAGGCCGCCCGTGAGCGCGCCGCCGCCGCCGCTGCCGGCGGAATACGTGGCGCTGTGCCCGCCGCCGGTGGCGCCGCAGGGCCATGAGGTGGATGACGTGGCGCGCACGCTGAAAGTTCTTTACGACCAATACGGCCTGTGCGCGGGCCGCATGGCGGATTTGCTGGACTGGCTGGAAGGCGCACCCACACCGGCCCAACCTGCCAGATGACGTATGAGCCAAAACATGATTTTGACAATTGAATTCTGGACGCTGGTCTCGCTCTCGGTGACGTTCCTTGGCGCGGTGATCGGCATCGTCTGGAAGCTGATTCGCGGGGTGTTGCAGCAGGCCATGCAACGCATCAACGAGCGGCTGGAGCAGATTGACTCCCGTCTGCGCGAGGACGCCGACCAGTGGAAGCGGGTGGAGCGCGAGCTGCTGCTGCTCAAGGCAGAACTGCCCATCAGTTACGTGAGGCGCGAGGATTACATCACCAACATCGCCACCATCATGACCAAGCTGGACGCGATGTCGCTCAAATTTGAAAACATTTTGCTTAAAGGAGGGAAAACGTATGAGTGACGACCTGGACAAGAGTCTGCTGCTGGCGCGCGCGGCCAAGATGCGCAGCGAGTTCATGCGCTGGATCGTGCTGCTGGTGGCCAACATGAGCCGCCCGGCACACCTGACGCTGCGCACGCTGCTGCAAGTGGTGCAGGGCGAATACCAGGACGCCACCGAGTTGGAAGTGCGCCGCGAGCTGGACTATCTGGAAAGCCGCGAGTTGCTCAAGGTGTTTACCGACACGCTGGGGCAGGTGAGCGTGGACCTGACGCGCCACGGCATCGACGTGGCCGAGTACACGGTGCCGGTTGATCCGGGCATTGCGCGCCCGAAAAAAGGTTAAACCGGAATGGCACGCAAGAGCACCGTTCACCGCTTGCCGGAGCAGGTCAGGCGCCACATTGAAAAGCGCCTAGCCGAAGGCGCGTTGACGCTGGATGAGCTGATTGCCGAGCTGCGCGAGCGGTTCCCGCAAGAGGCCAGGGCGGGCGAGCTGCCCAGCCGATCGGCGATGCACCGTTATGGGCAAAAACTGGAACGGCGCCTGACCGCCATTCAAGCCAGTACCGAGGCGGCGCGCATGATCCGCGAGCACGCCGGCGACAGCCAGGACGCGCGCAGCGAGGCGCTGACGGCGCTGGTGCAGACGGAGCTGTTCGAGGCCATTTTGCAGTTGCAGGAGGCCGATGACCCCAACCTCGATCCCGGCGATCGCGTGGGCATGCTCAGTAAGGCGGCCAAGAACATTGCCACGCTCACGCGCTCAAGCGTCAATCTGAAGAAGTTCCAGGCCGAGGTGGAAGAAACCGCGCGCAAGGCGCTGCTGGACGAGCAGCGCGCCAAGCTGGACCAGCTCGCCAGCAAGGGCGGCGTGACGCCCGAAACGCAAGCGGCGATCCGGCAGGCGCTGGGGATCACGTGAGGAGCCGCGCATGTCCGCCGCCACCGAAACCCAGCGCGAAGCGTTTTACACGCTGCCGGTGGCCGGCTATTTGCAGCCCAAGGAAAAGCTGGTGCTGTCCGCGTTCAACCAACCGGAGACCACGCTCACGCGCCAGCAGCTGGCAGGCATGCTGGGCTGGGGCATCAACGTGGTGTGCGGGCGCGTGAACTCGCTGCTGGCCAAGAAGGCGCTGGCCGTGCGCGGCACGCGCGTGGACCCGGCCACGCACAAGCGCCAGGAGTTGGTCGGGCTGCCGGTGATGGCGCAGGGGGCTTTGTTTTGAAAAGGTTCATGTGATGACACTGCACTTCAATCAATTGACACCCGACGAAGCCGAGCGATTGGCTCTTCTACTGGAAGAACTTGGCGAGGCACAGCAGGCCATCGGAAAAATCCTTCGCCACGGCTACGAATCACGGCATCCTGATGGTGGCCCGACGAATCGCCAAGCGTTGGAACGCGAGCTTGGCGACGTTTATCACGCAGGGATGCGGATGTGCGCGGCTGGCGACATAGATGGGAATGCCGTCACCCAAAGGGCTGATGACAAGGCGCGATCCATTGGAAAGTACCTGCACCACCAATGAAAGGTAACGCAAAAATCATCCCGAAGAACCGGGACGCCATTTTCCTGCCCTATCAATCGGCATGGATCACGGACGATGCGCGCCTGAAGTTGATGGAAAAGGGCCGCCAAATCGGCCTTTCGTGGTGCACCGCGTACAAGTGTGCCGAGCGCACCGCCGCGCAAGGCGCGCGGCACGATCAATGGGTGAGCAGCCGCGACGATTTGCAGGCGCGCCTGTTCATCGAGGATTGCAAAAACTGGGCCGGCATCATGAATCTGGCGGCCAGGGATTTGGGCGAGGTGGTGATCGACCCCAAGGACAAGATCACCGCCTACGTGCTGCAATTTGCCAGCGGGCGGCGCATCCACAGCATGAGCAGCAACCCGGACGCGCAGGCGGGCAAGCGCGGCGGGCGGGTGCTGGACGAGTTCGCGCTGCACCCCGATCCGCGCAAGCTGTGGAGCATTGCCTACCCCGGCATTACGTGGGGCGGCAACATGGAGGTGATCTCCACGCACCGGGGCAGCGCGAATTTTTTCAACCAGCTCGTGCGTGAGGTGCGCGAGCACGGCAACCCCAAGAAGATCAGCCTGCACCGCGTGACGCTGCAAGACGCGCTGGAGCAGGGCTTTCTCTACAAGCTCCAGCAGATGCTGCCGGCGGACGACGAGCGGCAGGCGATGGATGAGGCGGCGTACTTCGACTTCATCCGCAAGGGCTGCGCGGATGAAGAAAGCTTTCAGCAGGAATACCTGTGCAACCCCGCCGATGACAACGCGGCATTCCTCGAATACGACCTGATCGCCGGTTGCGAATATCCGGCTGGCAGCGACTGGAAACAGATCGAGAGCGCCACGCCGCGCCTGTACGCCGGCATCGACATCGGGCGCAAGGTGGATTTGACGGTGCTGTGGGTGGTGGAGCAACTGGGCAGCGTGCTCTATACGCGCCACGTCGAGGCGCTGCGCGGGATGCGCAAATCCGACCAGGAAAAGGTGATCTGGCCGTGGATTGAAAGGTGCGATCGCGTGTGTATCGACGCCACGGGCTTGGGCATCGGTTGGGTTGACGACGCGCAGGACAAGTTTGGCGCGCACCGGGTGGAGGGCATCACCTTCACGCCGCGCGTGAAGGAAGAGCTGGCCTACCCGGTGCGCGGCGCGATGGAAGACCGCAACCTGCGCATCCCTTACGACCCACGGATACGCGCCGACCTGCGCCAGTTGACCAAGAGCGTGAGCGCAGCGGGCAATGTGCGCTTTACCGCCGAGCGCAGTGCCGACGGCCATGCCGACCACTTCTGGGCACTGGCGCTGGCACGCCACGCGGCGGCGCAGCCTGCCGCGCCCATCGAATACCAGAGCACCGGCCCGCGCTGGCCGGCGCTCGATACCAGCGGGTTCATTTATGGCTAAGAAGCAAACCACCGACAAGCCCATCCTCGACGCCGAGGTAGCCCACCGGCTGCTCGACCCTTTCGAGGTTAATTACCTGGGCGTGCTGCGCGCCAACGATCCGCTGCTGCTGGAGCGCGGCGGCAGCGGCAGCACGGCTTACGACCTGTACCGCGATCTGATCCGCGATGGCAAGGTGTATGCGTGTCTGCAAAAGCGCAAGCTGGCGGTGATCGGGCGGCCCTGGCAGGTGGAACAGGTGGCCGGCAGCGGCCAGGATGACGCCGAGATCGTTGCCGAGCTGCTCAAGCGCATGAATTTTGACGCCGCCTGCGCCGATTTGATGGACGCGCTGCTGTACGGCTGGGTGCCCGCCGAGGTGGTGTGGACGCTGCGCGATGGCCTGATTGCCCCCGAGCGCCTGATCGCGCACCGTCAGCGGCGCTTTGTGTATGTGCAGGATGAGCCTGAGCAGCCGCCCGCGCTGCGGATGCTGGTGCGCGAGGAGATGATCCGTGGCATTGAGCTGCCCGAGCGCAAGTTCATCGTGCACCGCCTGAACCCGGATGATGACAACCCCTACGGCACGGGCCTGGGCCTGCAACTGTATTGGCCTGTCTATTTCAAGCGCAAGGGCGTTGTGAGCTGGAACAAGCTCAATGACCGCTTTGGCAGCCCCACGGTGCACGGAAAATATCCGACCGGATCGGACAAAAAGGCCAAGGACACGCTGTTTGACGCGCTGCGTGCCATGAGCAATGACGGCGTGGTGATGACGCCCGAAGGCATGAACGTGGCGCTGCTCGAATCCAGACTGACCGGCTCCATTACCACGCAGCAGAGCCTGGTGGAATACATGGACGACTGGATCAGCGAGGTGCTGCTGGGCCAGTCGCCGCGCG
>Ga0209628_10002616_pt1 | contig 12313 bp, 10 predicted proteins | sample TergutCu122P4_FD_187285 | JGI IMG/M metagenome (GOLD analysis project Ga0209628, IMG submission 187285) | Cubitermes ugandensis P4 segment gut microbial communities from Kakamega Forest, Kenya - Cu122 P4 (SPAdes) (version 2) | ecosystem: Host-associated > Arthropoda: Insects > Digestive system...
CCTCAATCGGATGACGGTCCTGTGTGCCGTCCGGTACAGCAGCCACTGGAAAAAATACTGGATTCGGGCTACGTAATGCAAAAAGGTTTTTACGCACCCAATCCGCTATCCGCTCAAAATTCGGAATATCCCTAAAATCGCTTTTATCCACCAATTCCTCAAACAAATACGTTTTTTCTCAACGGAATAATTCGCTAAATTCTTTTCGTTTTATTTGATATGCGTAAATAATAACCTATCCTATACGGTATGAACGGTTTAGTACGCTACCAAAGGTATTTTCCCTCAAAACAGAACACGGATTATTCGCTTCACATTGTGGTTTAGGAGAAAACGTCCATGAACGACATGTCTCTTATCTTGGAATTTGTCCAGGAAGCACGAGAATATATTGACGAGGTCGAACCAAATTTGATCGAGCTCTACCAGGGGAGCGACGATCTCGGAGAGGTTGATTCGGAATTAATCAACATGATTTTCCGACTCTTTCACTCAATGAAAGGAAGTGCCGGATTCCTCTCGCTGACAACGGTTGTCGGTGTCACCCACGAAGCAGAAACGCTTTTGGACAAGATTCGCAACGGCAAATTGAACTTGAACGGTCAAATGACCGAGGTGCTTTGCCGAGCCTTGGACCTCTTTCGGGACATGCTCGATCATATCGCCGAGACCGGAGAAGATTGCGGTTACGAGAACCAAGCAGCGGTCATTATCTCAAAATTGAAACGGCTTGTCGCCGGTGAGGATATTTCCGACGAGACCTCCGCCCGACCAAAAGAACAACCGTCCGCCAAGTCGCAGGGAGGAGGTTTTGGTGCTTATTCGGCGTCCGAGTTTTCCATCGACAATATTCCGGAAACCTGCAAGATTTCGATGGATGAAATCCTTGCCTTGCAAGCGGCGGCACTGCAAGAAGAATCCGAGAGCACAAAAAAGCCTCAAAAAGCAAAAACTGCAAAAACCGCAAAATCGACGAAATCCACAAAGTCCGTCGTTGATTCCGATCAGACGGAGGATCTGGCAGAAAATCTGGTGGAAGATCAGGCGGAGAGCCAAACGGAAAATCAGGTTGCCACTCAACAGGAATTAGCCTCACAGGCGATTGCGGAAGAAACCATCGCGCTCCAAATGTCTCCGGAGATGCGTCTCGGATTCATTCAGGAAGGGAACGAGCAAATGGATGCGCTGGAACAATCCCTCCTTCTGGTTCTCGACGAAAATGTTGACAGTATCGAGCCTCTCAAAGATGCGTTTCGCCATATCCACAGTTTCAAAGGAAACTGCGGGTTCATGGGGTTGAAAGATTTGGAAAAACTCAGCCATACCATGGAAACCTTGTTGGACATGCTCCGCAACGGGGAAATCAAGCCGAACGAGAAAAATATCGGTAAACTTTTAAGCCTGCTCGATGTTCTTCGGGACGCCGTGAATCATTTCGAAGGAGGTGGAAACGGTCAAATTCAGGACTTGGAGTACCATGTACAAATGCTGAATCACTTCATTTCCGGTGAAACCACCGAGGCGGGACCAGCGAATCCCATTGCAGCTTCGAGGACTTCGGAACCCGCCGTTTCCGCATCAAAACAGTTGTCCGTTCCAAGTTCAACGCCTGCCGGTAGCAGCGTGGCAAACGCAGCGGCCAACAGTGCGGCCAATGCGGCGGCAAAAGTGAAACAGGATATTCGTGTCGACCTCCATAAACTTGACGCCCTCATCAATCTCGTCGGCGAACTTGTGATTGCCGAGTCGATGGTAACACGTTGCGAAGCGGTCGCTCATGTCGAAGACGAATATTACAACCGGGCCAAGCACCAACTTCGTCGGATTTGCGACGATATTAAAGATGTTTCCATGTCGGTGCGGATGATCCCGCTTTCCGCGACCTTCCGCAAGATGATTCGCCTCGTCCACGATCTTGCAACCAAGTCCGGCAAAAAAATCAAGTTGAATCTCATCGGTGAGGAAACCGAGGTTGATAAGACGGTGATTGAACAAATTGCCGATCCGCTCGTTCACATCGTCCGAAACAGCTGTGATCACGGTGTGGAAGCTCCGGAAGAGCGAACCAAAGTTGGGAAAAACGAAACGGGAATCGTCAGTCTCGAAGGCCGACATGAAGGAGGCGAAGTCTGGATTCTCATCAAAGACGATGGCCGGGGACTCAATCGTGAAAAAATTATGAACAAAGCGTTGGAAAAAGGGTTGGTCGGCCCGGAAGTCCGGGATTGGCCGGATGAAAGGGTGTACCGACTTGTTTTCGAACCCGGTTTTTCCACGGCGGACCAAGTTACCGACATTTCCGGACGCGGCGTCGGAATGGACGTCGTCAAGCGAAATATCGAGAAACTCAACGGACGAATTGATATTCAGAGCAAACCCGGACAAGGTTCGACCTTCATTTTGCGTATCCCGCTCACTTTGGCAATCATCGACGCGATGCTCGTTCGAGTCGGCAAAGGACGTTACATGATCCCGACGCTCAGCATCCGGGAAAGCCTTGTTCCGACGATGAATCAGGTAACGATTACGCCGGACGGCAAGGAAATTTTGCGGCTCCGCGAAGAGATGGTCCCGATTGTCCGGCTTTATGACGTTTTTTCGCAGGCACCCGATTCCGAACGGCTCAAAGACGGTATCCTGATCGTCGCGGAAGACAGCGGACGTTCGTTTGCGATTTTTGTCGACGAAATCATCGGACAACAGCAAACGGTCATCAAAGGATTACCGGACTACGTCGGTAAGGCGAGCGGTTTTTCCGGCTGTACGATTCTCGGCGATGGTTCCGTAAGTCTGATTATCGATATTGGCTCGCTCAGTCAAATGAGCACATCGTTTACGCCTCCCTCTTGCGGTAAAGAAGCGTATTGGAGCGATACACCGGTGGAAACCAAACCGATGGTAGATTCCGATTCAACGATTTCCTTCGCGGACCTTGAAGCAAAAATTCTGGAAATGCACAGTCAGGTGTTGTAGTTTTCCGCTAAAGACGTTCCGGCGGAATTGGGTGTGTATACCATACTCAAACCGTCAACGAACCAGACCCAATCAGAGCCGCGCACGGAGTAAGCGGTTTTCACGTTGCCACCGGGATCACCGCTTACTGCGTGCGCGGCTCTGATTGGGTTTCTTCACAAAAATTTACCACACCCCATTTTTTTCTTGCCCGATATTATGTTACAATGTCGGTCGGAACAAGTTTTATTTCACCCTTCTCTTTTCTCATTTCAGTAAACGATGTCTCAATACCGCAAAGACCCGTTGACTGGCCGGTGGGTCGTCGTTGCCGAAGAGCGTGCCGGTCGTCCCAACCAATTCGATATCGAGGGAGTTGCCGCAGACGACGTTTCGCTCTGTCCTTTTTGTGCGAACAATGAGGATCAAACGCCGCGTGAATTGGATCGTATCGACGTGCCGGATTCCGACCTTTGGGCAGCCCGAACGGTTCCCAACAAATACGCCGCCGTCGGACGGGACGAACAGTTTCCCGACTACAAAATCTTCCAATCGCATTACGGACAGATGCTTGATGTCGATTTTCCGCTGTCCGCTTATGAAGACTCCTTTGACGACCCGATTCCCGGGATCGGGTCTCACGAATTGATCGTCGACACGCCGCGTCATATTCTTTGCATTTCGGACATGAGCGATCAGGAGGTCTTTGATATGTTCCGAATGTACCGCAAGCGATTACTGGCACTGAGACAGGGGAAAAAGCACGCTCACGCCTTGATTTTCAAAAACGTCGGGCAAGCGGCGGGGGCTTCCATTTACCACTCGCACAGTCAGCTTTTGGCGATGCCGTTTTTGCCACCACCGATCCAACGGGAACTCCAGCGGGCCATCGGGTTCCGCAGGGAAATGGATGCGTGTTTCTGGTGTACCCATCTTGCTCAAGAGATGGAAAACGGAGCGAGAATCATTGAAGAAACACCGCATTTCGTTGCGCTATGTCCTTATGTCAGTCGTTTTCCGGCGGAAACCGAAATCTATCCCAAAAAGCATATTTCCCATTTCGAGACAATTGACAATGACGATTTACTTTGGGAATTTGCTCAGCTTGCCCGCCGAATGGTGGTTCTTTTGACGAAAGGGGTTGACTGGATTAAAGGACGATTGGCGTACAATATGATTTTGAAATCCGGGCCGTTTGTTTATTCCGGTCCGATGAATATGTCGGACATCTCCGACGCGGCGTTTTGGCTTAAAAAATTGGACTATTCTTACGAAAACGTCTATCATTTCCACTTGACGCTTTTGCCGAGTTTGGCCAAAGCGGCGGGTTTTGAATGGGGCTGCGGTTTGCACATCAACCCTGTCGCCCCGGAAACCGCCGCCAAAAAGTTGCGTCAAATCCGAGAATAGGAAATCGGAAATCGGGTATAGGGCATAGGGAATTGCTTCTTCACTAACCACTAACCACTTATCACTTATCACCTATCACTTGTCCCCCCATTTGTTTACGGTTTGATATCTATATCCTCACATGAATCTTTCTGCGGTACATCCACAACAGGATCAACCAGTAGATCAGCAAAAGCACGGCACCGAGGAAAAACGGTTCGTAAGCAACGCCGAACCGTTGAAAAAAGTCTGCACCGAGATGAGTTTTCAGATTTTTTGTTAAATAGAGATTCAAAGTCGTGGCGGCAAGGCAATAGGCAACGATGGAATTGGAACCGATCACGATAAGCGGTAACGCCAGAACCCTAAGGCGTGCAATATCAATCAGCAGGTAAAACACCGCCAGCATTCCGAAGCAAATACCGCCGCTGAAAAGCACCCAGGAAGACGTCCAGATTCTTTTCACGATGGGACACCACCCAAAGGCGTCAAGTCCCCAACCGAGTCCGAGGCAGATCGTTCCCAGCAAGAGAAAGGTACCGAATTTGCCGAACCATCCCCAGTTGTTTCGCAAAAGGTTTCCGGCCAAAAGACCGAGGATCATCGTTCCCAACGCCGGAATAAAATTCAAGGTCGCATAACCACCGTCGTTGAACAAAAACGGGTTGGCTCGTGGAAAAAGATTCAAAAACCAAACGTCAAACGCCCAGGCCGGATTCGTGTTCTTGTTCCAATGGGCGGCGAACCCGGTCAGGTGATGCGGCCAATCGGCGGTTACGCCTGCTGCGGCCCAGTCAAAATTCGCATCCGGCAGCGGATAAAGTGCAAACGCGCCCCAATACCCGACCAGGATCAACACCAAGAACCCCATCTGAAGCCGGTACGAACCGAGTGCAAGCAGGAAAAGGAACCCGTAACCGAGGCCGATTTGCGAAAGAGTATCGATGAATGTCCAGTTGGTCTGGGAACCCCATTGGGAACGAAGAAATACCCCCAACAAGATGAGAATCAACGCCCGCCAAAACGCATGAATCGACATCCCCCCGTAGGACTGGCCTTTGGCAATCCGCGACGCAATCGAAAACGGCGCGGCGACCCCAACCAGGAACAAAAACGACGGTTGGATCATGTCATGCAACGTGCAACCGACCCATTCGACATGCGTTTGGTGCCAGGCGAGAAATCGCCAGAACTCTCCCCAAAACGAATGGACTTCGGAAAACGCGGCGGCCATCTGCTCCAGGTGAAGCACTCCGGCCATCATAAGGAACATGACCAAACCGCGATAGGTGTCAACGGAAGCCAGACGCGTTTGCGGCTGTACGGGCAAAGGCAAATTGATATTGGAACCGGACATTAGTGATTAGTGATAAGTGATAAGTGAAAAGTGAAAAGTGAAAAACGTTCTCCGATTCCCGATGCCCGATGCCCGATGCCCGATGCTCTCTACTGTATTTGTGTACGGATTGAATAAGTCAAAACCAATACCTTGCCTCGACCACCGTAGACGAGGCGGTGCGATCTTCGAGGTTGGGGCGGAAAATCGTCAGTATCAGCAAAGGAAGATACCAGGCAATGTAAAGTCCGCCCTGGTGCGATTGCCAAAACTGGATAAAGAGCATGATGATTGTGGAGCACCCGATCAGCGTTGCCAAATGTTTATGCGTCGGCCAAATCCACATTCCGAAACTGAAGACAAAAAACAACGCAATCACCGGGATTCGATAGAACGGCGACCAGATTTCCCAAAGTCCGTTGGGGTATTCCAACAAAAAGCAACCGCGACCGAGGAGATTCGCCAACTGAAACCCGAAAGAACTGAAACCCGTTGTCGTAAAAAACAGAAGAAGGACAAACGTGGTGTAACAGACGCCGATTCCGCATATAAAACGGATCCAGCCTCGTTTCCAGTAGAACCCACACCAAAGCGGAATGAGAAAGATCGGATAAAAAACGAGTACGGCAGCCAACCCGATCAAAAGACCGGACCAAAGCGGACGCCGATAAAAAACCACGGCCCAAACCAGAAACATTGCAGGAACAAAATGGTCGATTCGTCCGAGCATTTGGTTTGTGTAAGGATGCAATAAGTAAAGGGCGGCGGCAGCGACCCCGGCCCGAATGTTTCCAAAATGAACATGCCCGATGAAAAGCAGACCGAGCACGATCAACAAGTGCGTCACAAGCACGGTGGACAAAGCGAACGCATCCGAAATCACCGGAAGTGAAGCGTTCCTCGTTTCTTCGGGAAGAGAAAGCGGCTCATTGAACAACGCAGGCAAAGTCTCGTCGGCAAGAATCGGTGGGCTTGTGATCGGAAGAATTTCCGGCGGGATCACCGGATTCTCTTTTTCGTTCCCCTCGTCGGTTTTGGCAGTCCGCTTTTTCAAGCGGGCTTCTTTCAACTGTGAGAGCAGGGAATCCGAAGGGGCGAGAATCTGACTCGTTTTTTCCGCCCAAGCGTAAAACGGTGCGTAACCGGGACTTCGAAGAGGCGTTTGTGGCGGGGAATGATCGGTCAAGTAAAGGATTTGTTCCAGACGAACCGTTCGTATCGAGTCCAGTTGTTCGCCGCGATTGATCGTGATGTTGGCGACCATAAACGCAAAAAGCGCAAAACAAGCAAAAGTCAATCCGCTCGACGTGAGATTGGGTTCCAGCAACGGCCGCCTGACCATAACCGTGTCGAACAACAAGCGAACCAAAATGGCCAGATGAATTCCGAACATCCAAATATAACCGAGCTGACTACCGCACATCGCGAGAAACAGCAAGCCGGGCGTCAGGAGAATCAGGCCGATCAGATCAAGATTTCGAACGCTCCAAAATCGATTAAACTTGAAAAAAATCGCGAGAATCATCAACGCCGACAGGTAGAACCATGTCATCGGAAGCATTTCGTACTGAAAAAACGACGTCGGCATTGAGAAGGGAGCGATAGAGCAGAAAGAAATCAAGAGCGTTCATCATAGCTTGCGATTGGGAAAACGTCAAGACGCATACCACGCTCACCAGGAGGATTGCAAAGTCCCTGGGAACGCAGGCTTCCAGCCTGCGCGAAGGTTGCGGAATGGAGTCTCCGCCCTGTGCAGGTAGGATGCCTACGAACTCACTGGCAGGCTGGAAGCCTGCGTTCCCAGGAAAAAAGCGACTTTGCAATCCTCCTACCACGCTCACGATGCGGCGGAATCGCTATTTCTTGCACAACAGACCATCTTGTTTGTTTTTTTGAGAAAAGTTTGGCAGGGAAGTTGGCTTTTGGCCGGAAATATGTAAAAATAGAGAAAATCGGAAATATACAGAGGCTGTATCGCTTGTGTTTCCTCCGTTTCACCGTTTCCAAAATTATCAATGTTTTGCCAAAAAGGTATTTCAATGAAAAATCTGAACCCCCTCCCTGCTTTGACGAATAATTCTTTTGTTTTGGTTGTCGCGATTGTACTGCTTCTCGTTTTTAGTTTTGCGGCAGGAGTAACACTGGTTGACGCCGCCCCGCAGGAAGAAACCACCGAAACCGTTCTTCTTCAGGAAGAAGCCGCCGAACCGGAAGAAGTAGCGGAAGCGAAAACGGAAGAAGCCAAACCGGAAGAAACTCCCGCGGTGGAATCGAAAGCAGAGGAAGTCAAGCCGGAGGAGACCAAAACGGAGGAAACTCCCAAAGAGGAACCGAAAAAAGAGGAACCCAAACCAGCCCCGGAATCAGTCGAACTGAAATATGAACCGTTGCGTCTCACCGTGAAATTGCCGGGCATGTTCGAAGCGAAAGAACCGAAGCTGATCCAACTCAAAGCGGAAGAATTCAACGATTTCAAAATCGTCGAATTTGTGAAACACGGTCAAAAAGTCAACGAAGGAGAAACGCTGATTCGTTTCGACTCGAAAAAATACGACGAAGCTCTTGCCGAAAAAGAAAAAGCGTTTCGTTTAAGCGAAATGTCGCTTGAAGAGGAAATCCTCTCCCTGAAGAATCTCGAAGACAAGACCCCGCTGTTCTTGGAAGCGATGATGCTTGCCAAAAGATACTCCGACGAGGATTTTGCGTACTACTACAACGTCCTTGAGGCAATGAACGACAAAATGAGGGAGTTCTTCTTCAAATTGTCGCAGTTCTTCGTCGAATTGGCTCGTGAGGAACTTCGGCAGCTCGAAAAAATGTACGCTTCCGACGACCTCGTGGAAGAAACCGAAGAAATCATTTTGAAGCGAACCCGAATGATGCTCGAATACGAGGAGATGTACCTCGAAAGGTCGAAAATCAGCTATGATCGGGAGAAGGAAGTTAATAAAGCACGGGCAGACGTCGCTCGAAAGCAGCTTGCCAGGCTGGAGGAAATCGACTTCCAAAAGGCCAAAGAGCTGTTCCCGCAAACGCTGGAGAAAGCCAAGATTGCGTTGGAGCGGAAAAAGGTCCAATTTGAAAAAGAAAAAGAAACGCTTCAAAAGTTTCGGGACGACAAAAAATGGTTGACGATTCGCGCTCCTTCCAGCGGAGTCGTCTATTACGGCGAATACAAAGAAGGAAAGTGGAACGGTGCTTCACAAATTTATGGACAGTTGAAAATCGATGAGAATGTCAAGAAAGAGACCGTTTTGATGAGTATCGTCGAAGCCCGGCCGTCTTTGTTGCGAGTCGGTGTACCGGAAAAAGAACTTCACTGGGTCAAGGTCGGCACGGAAGGAAAAGTCGTTCCCACTTCCAATCCGGACTTGAAATTCGGCGTCAGGATTTCCGAGCTGAACGACTTTCCCGGCGTTACAGGGGAATACGTTGCAATGATGAACGTTGACGTTCGGGAGAGTAAAATCGTTCCCAACATGAGCGGCAACGTCGAGTTCGTCGTTTACGACAAGAAGGAAGCGATTCTTGTTCCCAACTCCGCGTTGAAACGAGTGGAGGAAGAGGAGGACAGCGACACACACGGCTATGTTTTCCTGCTTAAGGAGAACAATGAAACCGAAAAGGTCAAGGTTAAAACCGGCAAAACCAAAGGCGAGAAGACCGAAATTCTCGAAGGCGTTTCCGTCGGGCAAAAAATCCTCAAGACCGCAGAAAAGGCAACGCAACCGTAAAATCGACCTGGCCGCCGCACCGGGTACGGGCGGCTAAGCATTTTTCCTTTGGGACAGCGCACATTTTTCCTGTTCATGGTACGTCTTGTGCCGTGTGAGAACAAGGTTCCAATCGACGAGTTTGGCGTCAAATTCGGGACCATCGACGCAGGTGAATTTCGTTTCGTTTCCGACGCGAACCCGACAGCCACCGCACATGCCGGTTCCGTCGATCATTATGGAGTTGAGGCTCGCGATCACTTTCACGTCGAACGGGCGGCAGGTTTCCGTGCAGAATTTCATCATAACCGCCGGGCCGATTGTGTAAACGCAACCGACGGTCGGATCCTTTTCGAGAATCTCCTGAAGCGGACCGGTTACGACTCCTTGCCGTCCTGCGGAACCATCGTCGGTCGTGAGGAGATGTTCGTCGCTCACCGAAGCGAGCCGGTCCGTCCAAAAAAGCAGCTCCTTGCTTCGTGCCCCCTGAATCGAAATAACGCGGTTTCCTTTTTCTTTGAGTGCCTTGGCAATCGGGTAAACCGGAGCGGTTCCCACACCGCCGGCGACCATGACGACGGTTCCGAAATTGGCCAACTCGCTCGCATGTCCCAGCGGTCCAATCAAGGCGTAGAGGAAATCCCCTTCGTTCAAGGCGGTGATCTTCCGCGTTGAAACGCCGATGGCCATAACGACCAGCGTGATTGTCCCGGTTTTTCGGTCGAAGTCGGCAATTGTGAGCGGAATCCGTTCGCCGTTTTCGTCGGCCATCACGATCACGAAATGGCCCGGTTGGGCCTTTTCCGCAAGCAACGGATGCTCGATGACCATTTCAAAGATATTCGGAACCAGCTCTATTTTTTTCAGGATACGGGACATGTTGTTATCGGGAATCGGGAATCGGGAATCGGGAATCGATTTAAATATTAGTCGGGTTTCGTCAAAAAACAATGAGGTCTCATTGCGAATCCATGAATGGCGGTCTGACTTTTTCCTCTGAAGTCAATAATAACTCTTGCATTGAAATCCAACTTACGGTACAATTGGGGTGGATTGTGTGGAAAGTGGAGTAGTGAGATTGTGTTGGTCTAAAAAGGGAGGGAAAAAGACATGTTGGAAGAAAAAGAAATTCCGGCACTCGACGTGTTACCGATTGGAATCGTTTCGGTCGATTTGGATCAAAACATCGTGTGGTACAACAAGCAGTTTCGCACGTTGTGCGGGATTCCCGAATCTCAAACGGATACTCTCGGCAAGTCGTTTTACGAATGTTTCGGTACGCCGGAGATTCTCGGCCCGGATTTTTGTCCGTTTCATACCGTCAAAACCACGCTCGCCCCGACGAAAACGATTCTTCGCAATTCCAGGGACGAGTATTATCAAATGGATGTAACGCCATTTCTCGACGGACATGGAAAGCTGAAGAGACTGATTATTTCCCTGGTCGACAGGACCGAATCGCAAATTACCGAACAGCAATTCGATTCCTTGATGCGTGCCGGCGTGGAGCTTGCCGATTTGACATCGGATCAATTGAAGGATTTGACGCCGGAAGACCGCATTTCCCTCCTGAAATCGAACATTCTTCGCTACACGATGGATTTGCTCAACTATGACGTTGTGGAAATCCGGCTTCTTTCCGAAGAGAGCGGCGCATTGGAATCGTTACTTGCCTACGGTATCGAGGAAGAAGCGATCCGGCGTCAGCTTTACCCATTGTCGAAAGGAAATGGTGTCACGGGATACGTCGCTCATACCGGAAAAAGCTATTTGTGCGAAGACACTGCGGAAGATCCGTACTATTTGCGGGGTTTGATGGACGCGAAAAGTTCACTGACCGTGCCGCTGTTGCATCACGATCAGGTGATTGGGACGTTTAACGTTGAGAGTCCTGAACCGAGGGCGTTTACGAAAAAGGATCAGCGGTTTTTGGAACTGTTCGCAACTCACGTCGCTTCGGCGATCAACACGCTTGATCTTTTGTCCACGGAAAAGGCGGAAACGGCGGTCGCAAGCATCGAAGCGATTCACAGTGCCGTTGCTCTGCCGATTGACCAAATTCTCAACGACACGGTTTTCGTCCTGTCGCAACGACGTGATTGGGAACCGGAGTTGCTGGAACGACTGCATCACATTCAGACCAAGGCCCGGGAAATCAAGGCGGTCATTCAAAAAGTCGGTGAAAGCATGACACCGACGCAAACGCATCCGTTTCCGCCGAAGGACAAACATCCTTTGCTTCACAACAGTAATATCCTGGTCGTCGACGAAGACGAATCGATTCTGGTCGCCGCCAACGAAATGCTTGCCCGATTCGGTTGCAATGTCGAATCCGCTCCCAAGGCGAGTGAAGCACTGCTTATGATCCAAAACACCTGTTACGACGCCATCATCGCCGATATCCGTATGCCGGATTGTAACGGATACCAGTTTCTCCTGAAACTAAGGACGATCATGGATGTCGATCCGGTTCCGTTGATTCTGATGACGGGATTCGGGTACGATCCGGGCCACGTCATTGTCAACGCAAGAAGAGAAGGCGTGGATACGTTTCTTTACAAGCCGTTTCTTTTGGAGAAACTTTTGTTCAATCTGGAACGGGTGATTCAGCGTAACCGACCGTGAGAGAACACAAACCACCTTGCGGGTATGAAGTGGGTGTCTATAATGGACGCCTTGCTTTTGGTGATCGAATGATTGCGGGCGTGGTGGAATTGGCAGACACGCCAGACTTAGGATCTGGTGCTTCACGGCATGGAGGTTCGAGTCCTCTCGCCCGCAGTTTCTCTTACGACTGCGTACCCGGCGTCCAGGAGGATTGCAAAGTCCCTGGGAACGCAGGCTTCCAGCCTGCGCGAAGGTTGCGGAATGAAGTCTCCGCCCTGCACAGGTAGGATGCCTACGAACTCACTGGCAGGCTGGA
>Ga0209628_10002618_pt1 | contig 12311 bp, 12 predicted proteins | sample TergutCu122P4_FD_187285 | JGI IMG/M metagenome (GOLD analysis project Ga0209628, IMG submission 187285) | Cubitermes ugandensis P4 segment gut microbial communities from Kakamega Forest, Kenya - Cu122 P4 (SPAdes) (version 2) | ecosystem: Host-associated > Arthropoda: Insects > Digestive system...
GTGCCCGAAACATGTTGAGCAAGCAATAAGATCTGCAATAAAAACCTCTGTTGCATCTAGTTGGCATTTTATTTCCACATATTAATGACGATGCACGGTCAAAATCACATCAATCTCATTTAACTTGTACTTGCCTTTTGACTTTTATACTTACAAAGATGGTTCAGTCTGCAGCTGTGAGAACACAGTGACAGTGCTACACCAGCTGATACTACGTTTTGAAGCTGTGGGGCATGATATACTTACTGTACCTTCTGCCCAGAATAATAAGTAACAATGCCCAATTGCTGTTATTACATTTTATAAAAATATTCTCATAAAACAACCTATATCTCCAAATGAAAACAATTATAATTGCAGAAATGTTGGGTATATCAGTCATTTCTTAAAATATCAAATTTTGATAAGTGCATATGGCGGACATAGTTATTAAAAAGATTCTATACTTGTTAACTTCCTCAGAACAATACGTTTCATGTCACTGAATTAAAACCTATAATGTCTGCTGATCACCCTCATATGTAGCAAATCAGTGATGTACCATACATTACAGAATGTTTCAAGGAATTCAAAAGTAGTGATATTTGTAAAATGCAAAGCCCATGTATGTAATTCCAAAAATATGAAATTTCCATCTTAATGATTTACATAACAGTTACACATTTGTAGTCTTCAGTTTGCGACATGAATGGTTCCTTTACTGTAATATTTTCATAAATGTTATTCTGGAGTGAATATTACTGCTGTCACAACAAACTGTACTTGGAATTAAATGTTGCAGTATTAGGGAGACAGTGAAAGTGGTTCATCAGAGCCAAAATGCATATTAGTAACACATTCATGAAAGTATAAGGCAAGTGAGTATATGGGTCCCATAACACCCAAGCACAGACAGTTTAAGCAACATGCCTTAAATACAAACTGTTCTATAGCACCTAAAACTCTTGTCTCTTGGACTCACATAGCCACGTTGCAGGGATATAGCACTCTGGTGAACATCATCAGGCCTGGATTTGTCAATTCACCAACGGTTAAAATGCCAATATGTTCCATGTACTGTTAGTAGAAACAAATCATTTTCAAGCTATACATTGCATATATATTTACTATTCACTTTTAATAACTTGAAAGTGCAAGCAATTAGCTCTTAATTACCTAGACAGTCAAGAAACTCTTATTCTGTAATGACCTGTAACTGTCTTAAAAGTGGAAGTTTCACGCTGGTGAATATCCATCAAACGCTAAAGAAGATTGTATCTTGCAAGCTAACCTATTAACTTACAATATCAGTAGGTGGCATTTTCCTTTCTGCCTCTCCATGTTTCTTTTCAACAACCTCCTTCAGTTTCTCCTCATCCCAGTTTTCCATTGTGTCGTCATCTTCATCCCTCATGTCACAGTACACACTGCGTTTTTCTGCCTTGCGCTCCAGTGCAAGATCATGTGAGAACTTGCAACGATCACCCTTTGAGCATTGGCCTTGCTTAAAAAATGCACATAACACTGACTTTGGATCTGTACCTGGAAATTAAAAGGTTATAGTATGAGTGGAACAATGACCACACACATCTACTTCTGAATTGAATTTCTTTACAAATACTAAATGTGGCATAAATTGTACTACACTACTTATCCTTCTCCTCCAATACTGCCAATACAATAGTTTCATTTATGGTCACTAACCTAAACAACTATAGCTTACACAGTGAGATATTGTAAATACATACTGTTTGAGTATTTTTAAAGCAAAGAGATATGAAGATGACAATTGAATTATTTCCAAGAAATAAACAAGGTATATACTCTCAACGACAAAGGACGCTGATATGAAGAGTTAAATAGTAAAGGGACCCTGGGTTGTACATATACTTGTATGTCCTAAATTCACCTCAGGCTGACTCCTCATACAAGGTGAGACCCAAAAGTTTTTAGACAACCGTTATAAACCACAGATAACTTCTTATATGGACATGATTTATTTTTATTCTTCAAGATACATTCCTCCTTGATCAATACATTTGTTTGTGCGTTCCTTCATGCCCTTCATGCCCTCCAGGAAAGCAGTTTTTGAAATGTTGTTAAGCTCCCTTGTCACTGCACATTGAATTTCTTCCACTATTTGAAAATGCTGCCCTTTTAAGGAAAATTTTAACTTGGAGAAGCGAAAATCGTCGGCAGGTGCAAGATCTGACGAGTGAGGTGGGTGGTGGAGAACAGCAACATTCCTGTTCGCCAGAAACTTCTTTACCATTGCAGCGTTATGAGATGGCGCGTTATCGTGAAGAAGGAACCACTCACTGGTTTGGAATTTGGAGATTCTAACTCGTCGACTCGTCTAATAAGCCAATCCGAAACAACATCCACGTAGAATTCTGCATTTACTTTCTGCCCTTCAGGAACAAACTCTCGATGAATTACACCTTCTGCGGGAGAGGGGGGAAACCTGCACTCGCGATTTTTGAAATCGCGGTTTCTTTGTTTTTGGAGAGTTTTGCCCCACCCACTCTGCACTCTGTCGTTTGGTGGCCGGATCGTAGGCGAAACACCATGTTTTGTCACCGGTAATGATATTTTCCCCAAAACGTTCATCTTCTCCCATTAAAAGAAGGTCCTGACAGTAAACAACGTGTTCTGCTCTGTGGTCAAGGCATGAGGAACAAATCTCGTGCAGATCTTTCTTTTTCCCCAAGTCTTCGGTTACAATCCAGTGAACTGTCTCCTTACCAATATTCAAACGATCAGCAATCATTTGGAGAGTGGTACAACAGTCTTCTGTCAGCAGACGAACAGATTCCACGTTTTCGTCTGTTCTGGCAGTCGAAGGACGACCACTTCTGGCATCATCCTTCACGTCCTCTCTTCCGCCTCAAAAGTGAGCATACCACCGTTACGCATTAGCACGACTCATGGCAGCGCTACCATAAGCCTTATTAATCAGTTCGATTGTTTCCACAGCACTTTTACCAGCTTTAACACAAAATTTAATTGCCACTCTGTGCTCCTCCATGATGCCAATGACAAGGCAAAAAATCTTCACTTGCAAAACAAGTTCGTACTCACAGACTACTGAACGAAAACCGTTGAAGCCTGGTCATGTGTTACATGAAGCATAGTACTACGTAGTTACGGTGTCAGCCGCTAGATGTAACGCACAGTACTCTTTTAAAAAACTCGTCTAAAAACTTTTGGGTCGCACCTTGTATATTCCTCAAGATGCTTGGCAAAAGAAGCTGGTGTTTCGCTTCACAGCCACAAGTCAAACTAATTCTGTGCATATAAATCAAGGACTGAGCATGATCTTAAACAACCTTCTTATGCAGGAAGAAATTACATTTACAACTGGCTGCTACAAAATATGCATGACTGAATCATGTATCCACGGCTGTTCATAAATTGTGAGGTGTAGTTTACCTTAGCAGTCACGTCAATACACAAGTTGTCCAAACAGGGGAAAACATACGGTGGTTGGCACCATTCAGACACCTTCCTTTGTTCTTTTATCATCATACATACAACTGTGATTTGATAATTTATTTTGACCATTCAATTAAAATAAGGACTGTTCAAAGGATTATAGGGATATATTTTTAAAATTTTCTGTAACATATGTTTAAGAAAAAATGTTAAAAAAAGAATTACTGAAGAACATAAGTCATTGGCACTCACATGCATAGTTATCGCCACCAAGCCGCACAGTTATTGGCACTCATTACAGTACCGTAACTGAGGATGTTATGGCTATTAAGAATCATCCAGAGCAATTTCAGAGGAACTGTCTGCATACTGATAACATTTGCGAGACGTAGGAATCTTCTTCTTATTCACGTATGTGCATTTTATAATGATGTGGAGCACTTTTCTTACGGAAAAATTTGTTGTATAATGAGCATGCTAGGTCTGTCAGTTTAATACTCTTAGTGCAGTTAAAACACATTCCCCTTTCATAATTTCTTTCTTCAATACTAGGTTTACCTGCTGTGTTCTTTTAGTACTTCTTTTTTCTTTTCTCTTACTTCATTTCTTTCTGGTTTAGCATGTTCTTTTTTTATTTGTTTTCTTTATCCTGAAATTAAGCTTGCCATGCTCTACACGTCATGGCATCCCATCTGTGTTTCTCTTAAACTTTCTTTTCAGTGTGTTTCGCCATTGCACAACTTCTTGGAGGGGAAAAATGTGTTTATCATTAAGCCTGTTTTCAGAGCTTCTATGTATGGCTGTACTTGTTCCAGGATTATCATCTAGAGTGCTTGGAGTAATCTCACCAAGCCAAGATCAAATATTTGTTTATTTCCCTTTGTTCCTGATCTATATTTCTTGATTCTGTATTATTACACTGTTGCTACCTGGCAGTTCTAGCTCTACTGATGATGTTTCTTCAAATGTATCAATCCATCTCTTGAGTGCGGGTTCTGCCTCATTTTTTATTTTGCTTATCGTGATCTCTGTTATATGTTGACTTCCCAAAGTTTCTTCAAACATTTTGTACGTTATGGCATGCTACAGTTTCTGGATGGTGCATCTCTGGTTTCTTTTTTTCCCCCCCTCAATACATTTTGAGAAGTCAGTGTGTTTTGGATTCCATGGGTACAAGCCACAAGCTCGAAGACCCTGTATAGGTGAACATTCCAGAGAATATTTCTCCAGAGCTCCATCCAAAAGAGGACAGTACCATTCCTTATTAATATCTTGTCAGAATTTTGCCTATGCCACCCATTCGCAAGAAGAAAATGTGACAGCTAGTGGCACTTTAAGGGGTAGACCAAGTCCAACTGTTTCCCACCTCAGTCAAATGGAAGTAAAGCATTCAGAGCACTGGCCTGCCAAAGGAAAACAACGGCGGTGCCGCATGTGTTTGCTGCACCAGCAAACACGGAGCACAATGTATTTCTGCAGGAAGCATGACGTTGGTCTGTACATGGTGAACTGCTTTGAGAAGTGGCATACGTGTGTGAAATTGAGTCACTAGACACAAGGAGTAGCGTCTACTCTGATGGCATGAGGCAAATTATATCGTTGTACAGCGTGGACAGAAAATATTTGCCATGTAAATAAGTGTTGTATACTGCTATGTATGTAGCATCACACATGCCAGCGGTGTAAAGCAAGGGGTAAGTACATAAAAAATTCACAGAAGTGTCATAAAATATGTCATACAAAATAACTTTTGTATCTATCATGAAGTTACATGAGTACAATTTATAGCTAATAATCAACACTTCATCTATGAATGCAGAATTTTATTCTCTTTCAAACAGTTTTTATTTCATAATTTTATGTTATTTAGAGCAGAAAATATATCTGTTTTTGTGGAGGGATGCAATTTCAAGATTTAAATGCCCAAAAAATTCCGACCACCAGGGGACTACTGGCTTTTAAAAGTCAGTACTTTAAAGGCTAATTCTCCCAGCTGTAATCCTACTATGTTAACGAATAAAAAACAGGAAAATGTCACCAGGCAACATTTTTGGCACTGCCAGCAACTATAGAATTTGCAGTAGTTACCACAATTCATAGTGCTTTGGTATCCCACGTCAACTACTGTTGAATTTCATTATAACCAAGTAGAATTCAACTGGTGATTTGTTGATCAATTAGGTAAATGTACAGGAAAAAAACATGTCTTAAGGACACATGGCAATTTTATACAGTTATTGGCATAGGATGCCAATGACTACAATTTTGTAGTTCTTCATTACAGTTGTTGGCATTCTGCCTATTTTTGATAACGATTAATAACACCATCCAAACGCAGATCTGATCATATAGAACAAATCTTAAGGAAAATGTATGTGTAAGGTTTGTAAAGCTGCTATGTACCAAAAACAAATAAAAATAAGAAATTAGTGATGTGCCGAAACCTTACCTTATGAAATTGCCCTTCTTTGCTCACGCTGTTAACAGGTCTGATTTCAATCAGCCGTGATGCTAAACAAAGTGCTTCTGGTTGGTAACTCAGGTACCACACGGAAGATCAACATCCATGAATCCAAAAATCATTCACAGATTGCGCCATTATGGCTCAAACCTTATTAGAGTGTAAAGAATGAAAACATGCTAATAGCTGTCACAGAACCAACCACTCTATGTTTTCCCCTACATGGCAGAGAAAATTCTAATGTCTTTCAAGGTCCATTATAGGGTACAGTAGATGTGATGTGTGCTTTACATGCATGTTGAATCACTGGGCCATTATTTCTTCAGAACACTGTGAACTCATATTGGTATGTTAGCAACATATTAAATCCCTTGTTAAACAAATTAACACATGAACAAAGGCTATATAAATATTTCCAACAAGATAATGCTACAATACGTACTACTTTTCAGTCCATGCTCACTGTATATAAGATGTAAGAAAATGGAAAAGTCGGGATATGAAAAATTTCAGTCAAGACAGCAAGTAAATTTTAATTTTGAACCAGGTACCTCCCAAGTACAAGTCTAGAAATGGTAACATGACACCAACTTACTTGCAATTATCCATGTTGTTGATTATAAAAAAATAATCATTTTGTTTCTGTAATTATGATAAGGAGATTTGCTCCAGCAGGCCATATTGCACAGTGAAATTAATAAAAGACAGGAAAGAAATGTTTGTGGATCTAATTAACACTTTACCTTTTTCAACTTTCTGTGATGCTACAGGTCTGAACAGCAAATTCATTTCTTTCTGATCTTTCAGTTTCTTCTCCTTTTCCAATTTTTTCAAATCTTCAGGCTTTTTGGTAGTTCCACCACTTTTAACCTGATGTTGTACTTGTTGAATAAATCGTTGCTGCTTTGCCCCTTTCTTGTTTTTTAAGCCAAATGTTTTGTCCTGCAGGAATAAATATATCTGGATAAAAAACACAGACATGGAGGCCATAAAATGGCATACCTTGACATTACAATCACATGTTATGGTGAATACAGAATTAACTTAAACAGGTTATTAAAAAATAAAACTGCAAATTAAAAACATGCAGGGCTTCAAGAAGTCGCTATTATCTTTCCTACCAAAATGTGCATTCCACACAGTAGAGGGCAATACGTTGTACTAATTAGCAGTATATGCTACAGAAACACTTAAAGACACTGCCAGCAGGTTCGTCCGAAATGTCGCTAAGTTTATATTAAACCGCACGACTTTAAATTACAGAACAAGGTAATTTTCATATTCAACGTCTGTTGGTATGCAAAAACGATTTTTGGGACTATACTGTGTTCTGATTGAAATTACGTTGAAATTCTGAGTTTATGTCATTTAGGGTAATGTACCTTAACGTACGTGTCCTATAAAAATAACCAGACTACAGATGACAACCTGGACCGTATGTATTAAACTAATCTAGGAAATGTGGGAGACATTTCTCTTACGTGAACCCTTACATGACGAGGGGTCCTTGGCAGCCAAACTAATTTTGTGGTGTTGTCAACAAGCAGTACAACGCCGATGATCGCTTACCTGTCATTTTCCCTCCAAACATCTTCATTCCCACGTGGAACAGTTATCTACCTTGTGAGATTACGCAGTACAGAGGTTCAGTGGAAAGCAAGCAGCCAACAGCCTTTAAAACAGACGTACTTACTTCTATGATTTTTTCCTTCTTCTTTTCAATCGTCTTTTTACTGGGCTGAGCCGGCTTCGGTTTGGGCGGCATTCTGTCTCGTATTTGTAACTACCAGCCTATATTACGAACCAAATTTTTGACAATAACCCACACAACAACACATCTGCAACACCACGGCACAAAACAGCCGACAGACGAAAATCAGACTCGTCTCAGCTCGTGCCACCTTAAATAATCCGTGCTATGTAGATCATCTGTGTACTATGTACCTAATAGTATTAATCTGTGCTATGTAGAAGCCGTAGAAGTGCCGACTTAAAATTTTCATACACCCGTGAGTTAATTCACAATTGTTTATAAATTAAACCTCAATAAAATATGTGACAAAAAGAAACATAATTTTGGTAAATTGGTTTCTTCACTTATTAAAGCACTGAGCACTAGTATTCGTTTGTAACTGAGTGGTTGGCAACGAACTGCGAAGTACGTAGTGGCATGGGCACAGATGGATATGGGTATACTAGATCTGATCTATGCTAGATCTGATCTGTGTACTAGATGATCTGTGGGTATGGGCTAGCAAGTGCCAACCTTGCGAGGCAGAAGTCGCGTGTCGAAGTGTGTGTGTCGCGTGTATTGTGTGAGTTTTAGAGGTAATATATTTAGTGTGAATTTTTAGTAGTTTCCTGCCGGTGCTTTATTAAATAGCATGTTAGTTTCGTAAGTTGCGTGGTTTATTATTGCAGGCACTGTTTGTTTTCGAATTTTTATAATGGCCAAGTTTGATCTGACTTCCCGTATGGGCCAGTATTTGGACAGGCATTTGATATTTCCACTCCTCGAATTTCTGTCTGCTAAGCAGGTGAGTGAGTTTGAGTACATATTTACAAATATAATTTGTAGAAAATAGGAGCTAATAGGCCTTAATGGTACTGTTGTACTCTAACCTTGCCTTTTTGCAACCACTTCGGCTGTGATTTCGTTCTCGCAGTACCGTGACATGGTCTTTAGAACATAGATCCCAAACACAAGCAAATTATTCGTACCAGATGCGAGTCAGACACGTTGCTTTCGAGCTGGTCGACCGACAAGATACTGCATTGTTTTCACTTACAGTGCTTTCCCAAACACTGATGAACGAAACCCAGACGGTATTCAGGGATCCCAGTTTTGTAGAAAAATTAATGGGTTTTAATATCACTAAACAGTTGCTGCTTTCTTATTTGTGTGTGGATCAGGGGTGGTTCAGACTCCGTTCATGACACTGCTAACTGCACATCATTTTTTTTTTTAGTGACCATGCCTACAATTTTCATTTGAAGTTGGTAATGTTCCTGTAATTCTCACATATGCGGGGTAGGATGTTGTGGAATTGGTAATTGAACCTGAATGTTGATGAGAGCTATGATCATTCGATTGTTAAGTCCGTATAATATTCTCAAAACATGTTTTCTTAAGATGCAGTTTATATTACACAGTTTTGTTTCTTGCCTTCTGCAACCGGCTGTTTCACAAAGCACATTGCTTTTTTTTCAAAGTCAGAATTGTTGCATGTCTGGCCCATCATATTCTCCACCGTTTGATTAATTACTGTTAAAAAGAATGAACTTGCTTATTATGAATGAACCTATTTTACACCATATTTTATGAAAGATATTCTCTGAAATTTGTGGTTTATTTTTTACAGATATATGATGAAAATGAATTACTCCAAGTCAAGTTGGATATCCTGAGCAAAACAAATATGGTGGATTATGCAATTGACATTCGGAAGCAGCTGTATCCGAATGAGGAAGTTCCAGAGGTTAGTTAATGTTATTGCAAGTCCTTGTGTGGACATCTGTATGGTCTTTGATAATATCTAAAGGAATTACTGGACTAGGAGTTCAGCGGTTCCTGTTAGCCTTTTTGCTGCCTGAAAAGTTGACTTTCAAACTTTTTTGGTGTGGAGTTGAGTTTAAATATAAATTATGGTGAATAAGATGTTACAGAATATTGTGAGAGTATTACATGAACCAGTCTTGCAAAAGTACTGGTGAAGGCACATTTTCCTGAAACACATCTTAGAAATGAGCAAAAGCTTGTATTGATTACAATTTCCACATCCTTGGTTTTCACCTGTATATGGATATACGGAAAATAAAGTGAATGAATGAATGAATGATGATTTATGAAAAACAGAGTGTAAGCCTAAACTGTTCTGTAATCGCCATTAACTGACCATATCAAAAGCTGCAAGCGTAAATGTTAAAAACACCATTCTGTATTGGAAATTTCTGGTTGCGGATACTTGTCAGAGGAGACTGACATCAGAAATTTTTAGTGCTATGCCTGTATATCCTAACTTCATCTGTTTTATGTACTCTGTATTCTTTATTGAGGGGGCAAGGTAGTGCCGCATCTTTGGTTTGCTGGCATTGCATTATGACAAACTGATGTACAGGCAGTTCTCAACTTTTGTGCATTATATATTACCACCCCAACTGGCTTTTGTACATTTAATTCGGTGAATAATGCATCATCTGATGAATATGCCTGCCGACTAACAATTCAGTTTCATCAGTGTTGCGATTGTAATCTATACAGCAGTTTATGTGCAGTTGTACAAGTATTTTATTGTGTTTTGCTCTTATTATTATCTAATAAAAATAAAATTGCTGGTACTAATGATAAGAGGTGTTGGTCTTGTAAACTTAATACAATTGAGATAAACTTGGAAGGCATTGGGCATACCAAAGGTGTAAATTTTAGCCTCAATCAGTGACTCATTGTATTTAAGCAGGTCAACTGATTGTTCAGTTGTAAAGGAAAGGAACAAAATTGGTAAACATGTATGAAAAGCTAGAAATAATTTTTGTATCTAAAAGGCAAGGTGTGTTGTCAGAGGAAGTGGAGAAATTACTTTAGAAAATTGTCTACTCTCTAAACTTCATGGTTACACCGTGCATCAAATAATGTTGAACACTTTTTATTACCAACTGACGCACACAACGTTAAAAAACGTAGAGTTATTAAAACATTCTAAAATAAATAAAATAAAAATGCTCCAACATGTTTCGGTCTACATGGAAACCATCTTCAGGGAGCTAAAGTCAGTACTTGGCTAAAAGTTACATGTTTGGTTAACAGTAGATGCGTGAAAGATGTGCAGGGCTTCGTCAGTGCTATGGCTGCATGTTGTGACTGTAATAAAGGATATGTATGGAATATGTAAATGATAATTCAGAATGATAAAAACAAAACTGGACAAAAGAGGTATAAAATCGGACGTACCCTGTACGGCGTGTGTGTCGTGCACTGTGTTAGAGTATACTGTGTCAAGCAGGTTGCATAAGGTCACGTGGTGTGGACGCCAGCTCAAAAAGTAGGTTGTTGTCATTGGCCTGTTGCTCGTCGATCAATATGTTGTGCCTGTGATGTAGGTGTATAAATAAAGATTCCCAACAATCCATCCTGCTGCCTTTAGAACATGGTTTTAACAATTTCAGCGTTTCCTCGGCCGGGCCAAATTTGTGTCTGTTATCCAGAATGTGTGTAGCATATGCCGAGGTGGAACTGTTGTTTCTTATGTAACGTAGGTGTTCTCTATGTCGTGTGGTTATTGGTCTTCCGGACTGTTAATGTTGAAGCTAAATTTGTAATAGTTTACATAATCATGTGAATCATAAGTAGGGACTCAATAATATTGTTTGCCCTTTGGTGATAGTACCTCACATATGGCGTATGAGCATATTATTTGACTTTCATACCTATCAACCTATTTATATGTGTCCAGGGACACAAAATGTACAGCAGTAGAGGACTGTATTACTACCCTTAGATGCTAATGATTGAGATGTTGATTTGCAGTGCTACCAAATAAATTCTCATACAGGTAGTTCTTATATGTTGATGTTTTGAGTATAATTTCAGGATATGAAAACACGGCGTCTGCATGTTGTGCACCAGCTGCAAGAATTAAATGACAGTTGTGACCCAATTCTGTCACTGATGACAGATGATGAATTAATGAAGAAAATGGAGACCATGAGGGATTCTAGAACAATAATGAATCTTCTGCAAGATGATTTGAGGGTAAGGTCTTTATATTAATCTGTAGCTGCTGATGTCTTGCAGCATGTCATCCTACAAACAGGCACTCAGAGCGCTCTACCATATGATACATTGATTCCATCTGTTGTCTATGCAGCAAACAGTATGTACGTCATTCACAGTGACAGTTACAGGAGTTTTAGGAAACTACAAGTTAGGAAAACATTACAGATTTTACTAAAGGAAATATTTTGGGTATGGTTTAAGATTTAAAATTTGTAAGTATGGAAATTTAAACATTGAAGGGATAGCTTACTGTGAAAGAATGCATGTTGTTCTCATGAAACCACTGAAAATCAATTGAATCTTATCTCTAAACATCATTGTTTTGTTGTTAACATTCCATTATATTTGGGAGGACAGAACAAGTGTTCTCATTGAGGTCTTACTCTGTCCTTCCAGGGAAACATTTTTTGTTAGTACTGGAGGTCTGACAGATGTCCAGCTTGTCATAAACTTGTACGAGGGGCATCTAGAAAGTAAAGAACGTTTTGCCATTAAAAAATATTTATTGATAATAGGAAAGAAAAAGAATATGCAGGTTTTATCACACACCTTCACCTACTTCTCCACATAGTCACCTTGGACATTGAGGCACTTGTTGTACCGTGACACCAGTTTACTTATTCCCTCCTTGTACCAGAAGGCCGCCTGGCCCAACGTACATAA
>Ga0209628_10002619_pt1 | contig 12309 bp, 11 predicted proteins | sample TergutCu122P4_FD_187285 | JGI IMG/M metagenome (GOLD analysis project Ga0209628, IMG submission 187285) | Cubitermes ugandensis P4 segment gut microbial communities from Kakamega Forest, Kenya - Cu122 P4 (SPAdes) (version 2) | ecosystem: Host-associated > Arthropoda: Insects > Digestive system...
ACATGCTGCATAATCTCCGTTTTTTCCTCTTCAAAATGCCGTTTATTTCATAATGCTACCTTTTTTGGTTCCTGTATTATTCACATTTTAAATACAGGGTGTGCTAAAATTTAAAAGGAAATTCCGGAGCCAAAGGGTTAAATATGTGTCGTAGACTGAGGTTTCATTAGATGGAGGTGAGTGGGCAGCTTCATGCCCCGGCTGATTTACCCTCGGGAAAGAACCCCGGTACCGATTCTGTAGGAAGCTGGGTGAGGCACAGAGCCGGTGTGGACATTTTGGAGGAGAGACAAATCTCTTGCTCGCACCGGGATTTGAACTCCGGATCTCACAGCACGTAGCCCGGTCACTACAGGGTGAGGCATAAGTCGGTTAACGCCCCTTTATCCCACGAACGACTTGTTGGCGGCCTTCAAGATGGCGGCCGTGGCACCCATGTCACGCATTTCGTACAACTTTACCCCCAACCACTATATACTGCGAGCCAGGTGCGTACGACATGCAGTTCGTGGGATGAAGGGGTGTTAACCGACGTATGCCTCACGGGGGTGTTAACCGACTTATGCCTCATCCTGTATAATGACTACGCTGTTCTGGTTGGCAGTTGATCAACGTAAACAGCCAAATACGTAAAAGGAGTGAGATGTTTAATGTTGCGGACTTGCGACAGCTGGGTTCATGCCATGGCGAGAAACTGGAATCACGTGATTAATTTGTTTCTGAAGTCCACAGTACTTTTAATTTTGATGTGAAAATTGTACTTATGATTGCGGGAGGACTGTAGGTGGGTTGTTATAGTGACAGGATACCTATGCAAATCCAGTGAAAATGTCGTGAATCTATTTGTGCTCCTCCTTGAGATGTTAACTGCTCCGTGTCTGTATTAGCAGAAGGCCGACACCCACTGTTCGCATTACAAGGCCACGCGCGACTTCCCCGGCTGCTTCAGCACCTAGTCCAGGGCTGCGAACCTATGGCACGAGTGCCCAAAATGGCACGCGGCATTTACGGCCTGTCCCAATCTCTCTTTTTTTGTTTATTGCCCTACCATCTTCTTTTTATTGTGAATAATATGGGTATATATATAAATAAATAAAGAAATAAATATATACAGAGTGTCACAGGAGGAACGGACCAAACTTCGGGAGGGTGTTCCTTATGTTAAAGTATACCGATATAGCCCAAAACACCTATATCCAAAGTTGAACAGTTACGGAGATAATGGCAAGAGAAATTTGAAACTTTGACAGCTGTTACACACTTACTGATTGCCAGATTCATATTGAAACTGGCAGGAATATGTGGTTTCTGTAATGTTAATATCTGTACTTAACATCAAAGTAACTTGTGAGTGATATAAAGCCATTAAATTGAACTACAAAAACACTCGCACTCATATCTCGGTTGTCCTTAGGGTTACCAAGCACTGTACATATCGGCAGTAATGAAATGCTATCTTATCGCGTTGGGCGGAGCTTGTGTCGTCACAGTCTCACGGTCAGTGCGCTCCACAGCTGTAGACGTACATTACGCGGAAATGCAAGATGTCCACACTTTTCTCTGGCCATTATCTCCGTAACCGTTCAACTTTGGATATAGGTGTTTTGGGTTATATCGGTATAGTTCAACATAAGGAACACCCTCCCGAAGTTTGGTCCTTTCCTCCTGTGACACCCTGTATAAGACCAGCGTATGGCGAGGGAGTCTCCTCACGGGGAGTCTCCTTACGGAGGCAGAGCGATGATGCAGCGGATAGTGAGGGAGTCTCCTCACGACGAGATACCAGGCGTCCAGCGGCTAGCGAGGGATTCTTTTGCTTCACAAGCGAGACGGCGTGGGGCGTAGCGGTGTGCGAGTAACGGGCAGAGTGAAGGAGGATTGCGAGTGTTCGTCAGAACTGCATAGTGCGGTGTTTTACCTTGACGCCCCCATACTACCTATACCACATTGTGTAGAAATTTCTGGAAGTAGCCTGGGCTGCTTGCCTTGTCAGGCATTCTTTGTCGTTTAATAAACAGTCGTAGCCTTGGGTAGGCCGCCTGTGTATCGCGGTGAGGTAATGACACAAACTGCTGAGTAAGCAGATACCTCAACATACGATGTGTTAAGCGTCTAGTGTGTTCTTCGCTCGTAAATTTCTAAAATGCGAAGACCACTACACAGAGGCAGAATGTGTAGAGGTGACAGTGGGGCACATGACAGGGTAAACCGTTGGTTCTGCTGCATGTAAACTGTAAAAGTGTTTGCAATAAGATTTTTGAATTCTGGAATTTGACACACATAACCCTGATGTTGTAATATGTACGGAGTCATGGCTTAGTGAGGAAATTAACAATGCCGAAGTATTTAGGGACGATTACATAACTTCCAGGAGGGATATGAGTACTCGAGGTGGTGGAGTATTAATTTGTGTTAAAATGTACATCGATTGCAGGAACTATGGACTGATGATTTTGAGACGATAGCAGTTGAAGTGAAAGGCAGGGACCCAAAATTTACTTGGGAAATCGTAGGTATTTACAGAGCTCCAAACGAGGACATGCAAGGTATAGAAAGATTAGCAGCCCGACCTGATTATATAGGAAGTTCTGCAAAGCGCAGCGCCATTGGTGTTGACTTAAACTTAACCTACGCAGATTGGAATGGAAACGCGGGGTGGTAATAGTGGAACTCAAGCACTTATAAATAGTTTGGTATGGGAAAATGGTTACAGTCAGGTAGTAGATATCCCAACCCAAGGTGATGCATTTCTGGATGTTTACCTTGTCCAGCCCGAAAGTTCGTTCACCTCTAGCAGTATAGTACAGGGGATCAGTGATCATTCTGGAGTAATACTGGAAGAAGTGGTAAGACAGTGGCTGGGATCCCTGGTATTAAGGGTAGTCCCGGTGTACAACAAAACAGACGCTTTAGGCTTACAAATCTTCCTCCGCGATAAATTCGCAGTATGGGCAAGCAAGGACAGTTGCGTGGAGGAGATATGGAATAATTTCAGGAATATAGTATACGAGCCTATTGAACGTTTTGTTCCACACAAAATACTTTGAAAAAAATCGGATCCTGAATATTACAACAAGGAAATTAAACGATTAAAATCAAAGGTCAGAAAAGCATATAAAAGAAGAAAATTAGGATTACATTACCTAGAGGAACTGAAACAACTACCCCAGCAGCTACTTCCAGCCAAGAAATCCACACAAGAGGCATTTTTAAAATCAATATTAAGCAAAGAGGGCAAATGCTGGTCTGAGTTCTACAAGTACGTAAAAAGGCGTAAAGGAAAAAGTGAAAATATTCCTACCACCAAAGACTGTAATGGATGGGTCATTGCAGATTCGATAGAAATTCTAAAACTGGGTGGGGAAGCCATAATTCCGTACCTTGCGCGACTACTAGACATTACAATGAATAATGGTACTCTACCAGGTGACTGGAAGAGCCACAGTGATTCCTGTTCACAAGGAGGGTGATCGATCATTAGTTACGAATTATAGACCGGTTAGCTTAATCTCGGTAGTTTGCAAACAAATGGAACACGTTATAGCGTCATATCTAAGGCTACTGTGGGATAAAATGGCTGGTTATACGAGGGTCAACATGGTTTCATGCCGGGATATTCATGTTTGGGGAAAAATATTAGAAACTATACACAGTACTTTCTTCCCTTGGTGTTGTTTTCCTTATGTGAATTTTTGTTAATTGTATTCGTCTTGTGTGTATTGTTGTCATCTTGTGTGTATTTGTTATATTAGGTGTGTATTGCTGTTTTACTTTAGATGCCGGACTGCTGGCTAGAAGTCAGTATCAGACAGGTCCTGCGACCGACCACCTCGACACAGGTTTTTCTTGGTTTCCTTGTGTTTATAAGCGAATGCTGAGAGGGTTCCCAAGTTTCCAAGTCGCTACTGCATGCTTCTCATGTACCCTCCTGACTTAAATTTCCTAGTTACTTATCTGATATTTGTGTACATGTAAAATAACCACTGTCACCGAATGACAACCCAATTGCAGTTAATAAATATTATTATTATTACTAATGAGTTAAATGTACACTACAATATATTTAATTTCCCCGGGAAAAATACTTTTCTCGTCTCGTTCTGCTTTATGTTCTATATCACTATTTGCATTACAAAGCGTAATGCAGCGTTCTCGGTCCCTTTAGCGATATTCCTCCAACTAATTAGGCCTACGTTACAATACTTAAACAAGAGGGAGGACATACCAGGAGGTTTGAGTTATTGTACAAAAAAGAGAGATCAAAGAGCGTCTAATATAAGGATATTGTCATGACATTGATAAGGGGAAGCTTTAGTACTCGGAGTAAAACCTGATCTAATCTACGTTTTCCACTACAAATTCCACATGGAATGGCCTTGGATCGAACCATCGGGGCCATGGTTTTGAAAGGCCGACGACTAACCGCCTGAGCCATGGCACGTACCCATAAAAGCGGTTCATAATTTTGAACTTTTCATCCGATATTATTTGGCTGATCAGTTCGATACGAATGAAAATGGGTAGCTTTTAAAACACATGGTGAACATTCTAACCGATGTCTGTCTTACGAAAGGTTCATAGCTTCTAACAAAGCCAGTTCTTCGCAGTGGGCGATCTAGTGGTTCCTCTTTCAGTTCCCAGTATCCTCTCGTTTCCTTAAGGTTATCCACTAGCTGCAAACGTCTTCTTCCTCGTCTTCCCGTCACTTCTACCCTCACCTCTATCTTTCTTTCAATAACGTGTCTGTAGAAGGCAGTTCCTAAGCAAGATGAGACCAATCCAGTTAACCTTCCTTCTTTTTATTGTTTGCAGGATATTCCTCTCTCCCTTGAATCTTTGTGTCACTTCTTTTTCATACGATCAGTTAAAGTTATATTCTCAGTCCTCCAGTACAACATTTCGAAACTTCCCATTTATTTCTGACCTACTTTCCGAAGTGTCCAACTTTCAGTACCTTTAAAATGCTGCACACCAAATGTGGCACTCTGCTAGTTTCTTCCTCAAATTTAAGTCCAATTTGCTGGTGAACAGTCGTCTTCTTGTTGAACGCTGCTTGTGCCATGGCAACAAGTGCCTACAGAATTTTGAAAAGAAACTGTAAGAGAAGACGGATTTCGAAGGCCATGTGCGTAAATGCAGCATGATATTAAAAGAAACAGTCTCAGATGTTGTGCATGTGACTCAAGATAAGGTGCAATGACCAGCTGTTGTTTAAGAACGCGGTAATGAAACCTTGTAATCCATACAAGCCGAAGACATCCGTGAGCAGCTAGCCAATTCTTAGCTCCTCAAGCAAAACTTGCTTCAAGAAGTTAGTGTGGACATATAGGGGCCGGTCGACTGTTGATTTACTTTCGGTTTTGCATTTTACGAAACGGACCGCTGACGGCTACAGACAGAAAGTCATTCATACTCTTATTATAGTAGGATATCTCACTCAGTATATTATATACTGTAACCGCCTTTGAACCTGGAATTCCACGTAAGTTACATAAAGCTACCTCATACATCCGTTCTGCAGTATTGCACCGCTTCGCTAACATCCTTAATTTAACCACGAAGTTTTATACTTTAACCGTCCACGCAGGAACTGCTGAATCTTAAGGCCGATGTCACTCACATATACATTTTTGGTTACAATAAAGGTTCAATTGTGGTTCATGAAATGACGACAAACTTTCGGGAAGACAATGTTTTTCAGTTCGTGTTGTCACAATGACCGAATGAGATACCTGGTAATTTTCCTTCGCAAAGACTCAGTAAATAGCATATCTTATGATCCCAATTACTTAGACTACAGCAGTATATTATATATATTTCACGCTAAAGCATTGGTCCACCTGATCACATCGTTTGTGGTTCCCACATCCAATTTTTTTCAGCCCATTGCAACAGAAATGTTACCTTCAGGTTTCTCGGAATACAAAAGTACGCCTAGAGGTAAGAGAAATTCACTATTTTATTAAACCTCAGAAGAAAGTAAAACAAAAAACGAATTTGTTTGTTCAAGTTTACTCCCGATTACAGAGCAAGAAAGGTAAACTGTAGAAAAATTCAACTAAAAATGGTCTGTTATGGTTTCAAGTTTTTTTTTGCTGTATTTTATTGTGTGCTTCCTTCAGTTCCAATTCCTTTGTATTCGCTTCTTAAGCAGATTTAACGCGTCTTATTTCTTGTTTGTATTGCAGATAATTTTGTTGTCGCAAAACACAAAATACTCACTTTAGCTCCAACGATGTCAACTCACCGCCAAGCCTTGCGTCTCCTGCCATAGTAGGAAACATCCCATACAAACATGTCCTCACCTGAAACAAAATGTAGAGGAATTTAATAAACTTAAAGAGCATTTTTACAAGGATTAACTCAATATAGTTTCTACGCTAAGGGGCTGAGTTTGATTCCTGGCACACGCAAGCTATTATTCTTCCCTTAAACGTGTCCATACCGGTTCTATTGACCCCCATAACCTCCTACTCAAAACGCACTGGGATTGTTTCCTCCTAGGATAAAGTGTCTGGGGCGTGAGGCTGACCACTCACATCGATCTACTGCCGAGGTCAAAATGAGTGGAGCTACATCTCCACTTCTATGTCGTGCAACATAACGTTTCCTTCACTATGCCTCGTATTCGGTATGTCGCTGGTTCAGAATTCCATCAGAATCCACCATCCTCGGCGAGATATTTCGGTTTTATTTATGTCAGGGAAAATGCTTGCACAGTGCTGCAAAGCGAGTCGCGTTAATAATTAACCGCATGTAGCAGGAACGTCAACTAGCTTGAGGTTCCTCTGACATCCCTATCCCTGCTGTGACTGATGATCCATGGTTCTAGACCACATCAGATTATGCTCGGCGGGTGGATAGGTACAGCTAAACTTGGATGAATTACTTATAAATTTATTACAACTTCGAGTGAAATGATGCTGGTCTGTGCAGGATATTGGCCACCGGGATCGAGGTTTACTGCCCACAATAGAGGTACGGACATCAAGGCTCTTGACACATCGCGAGTAAAGGCGTTGTCATCACTTTTATGACACTATTTTGTCGCGAAGGAGGATTGGGCCTACATTCGTCTAAGGGTTAGTGACCGTATCCCCTGCAAATAAAGATATACCCTAGGACTTTCGGCCATAGCAGTGAATTTAGAACACACTGTATCCCCTGCAAATAAAGATATACTCTAGGACTTTCGGCCATAGCAGTGAATTGAGAACACACTGTTTTACGAGTCAACAAGGCAGGTGGTCCTGAAGCTAGCCCAAGCTGGGTTCGCCGGGACAATTCTTTGGAGGACTTTGTGTGCGCCAGGCAAGTTAAGTAACACTGTAGCATTAATAAAGAGGCGGTATTAATAAGATATTCAGTGCCGTACATAAATGATTCCAACTTTTTTGAGCAGAAAAACATTGTACGGAGAACAATGAAGTAAGCATTGTTATCAGATACACTGTCATTGTCAGGCCATTACTGTTACAACCCTGTCGGAAGACCTACACTTACGTCTGTTGACGTCACCACATGCAGTATTCCCGTAAAAAGAGATCACGTTCCCCGACTAAGATATTTGGCCCCTTATACGGCAAAACAAATTAACTGCCCATAAATTAGTTTAGGTTGACTTGCTTTCACATTTTTGGCGCTTTTAGAAAATTGCGAAAAGCGACTATTAGCTTCGTCATGACTGTCCGTCCGTCCGTCCGCGTGGAACAACTCGGCTCCCACTGAATGGTTTTCATTAAATTTGATATTTGAGGATTTTTCGGAAATCCGTCGATCAAATTCGTTTCATTAAAATCTGACAAGAATAATGTGTACTTTACAAGTAGACATGTATGACGGTATCGCGCTGAATTCTTCTTAGAATGAGAAATGTTTCAGACAATAGTTGTACGGAAAATCAAAACACACATTTTATAGCCAGTAACTTTTTCCCGAAAATTGTGCCTTTTGTGATATAAAGTAGGCAAATGTGGTAGAGCCAGATAAACGACAAATGACAACATACGTAACACGTAGTACACGATTTTCATGCGGGATACCTAAGGCTAGAAACACACATTCAAAACACGCAATACTTATTGCTTTTCTACAACAACAATGGTTAGGCAAAGGCGCCTTATTATTACGTTACACTACATCGCCTGTCATATTTGATGAACCAAGTACACACATTTATTGCAGAGACATGTCTAATGCTATGCACGAAGTGTTACAGTGACCTTAGCAGACCAGTCTTTGCATTCAGCTCACCTGCCACTGATTCCCGACGTAACTAAGTCAAGAAAATCCGTGCTTCAGGTTGCAGTAACAACTGCTCCTCTCCATCAGCATGCGACCTGATCAACACTGCTCGGTGTGCCGTCAAACACTACGCCCGAAAGCTTCGCTCTAATTATCGCGGTCGTTACCAGCATTACATGGACCAGCAACAAAGAAAGCCCCTGGGCACTGCCAGTGATATTACATCAGACGTAACTGAACATGTGATGTGGCCAGTGGTGATCTGTAAGGGAAGGTTTTCGATGTGTCCAGATCTATAACAATATCGCTGACGTGCCGAATGGTTTGTACAATACAACACGTGAATTTCACCATATGCTTCTTATTTTACATGAATGTGGGATTTCGAGGAGCACTTCCAGGCAACAAAATATGCCAGTGTGGACATGAAGACGAGGGGAAACATATGGATACAAGAAACGTGAAATAACTTCAGGGTGGAAGAAATTAGATTCTGGGGTATTTCGCAATTTGTAGCGGTTATTAACATTGATAAGGCTTGCACGTAAAATTATAATGGGATGCTAGACGGCGAATGCAATTTCCCCATATGCCTCAGCATTAAACACTGTTACCAAACAGTAAAAAAGACGACTAAATCAACGTGGATATACTGGGCGAAACAAGCAGTATTTAGAGAGAAAATGTACTTAGAAAATCACTTGATCGACACAAGGGTAGATGGGATTCGAACACTGTGGGATCTGAGGGTGGGGAATGGACTAGTCGAGGACATGGTCCGGTAGGTCGCTTTTGTAGTCACGATAATGAAACTCACGGTGTGATAAGAGGGTTGAATTTTCTTGAACAACAAAATGTACAATACAATCTGAAGATCGCGTGAAATATAAATAAATAATTTAGGGCAATAATTTTGTTCAAAATTGTGGTTCAACGCATCTGAAATATTGATCAACGTCGGGAACACCAATTCACTGATAAGTCGTTAGGCCAGATATCACGTCATGACCTAAAAAAAGGCACTGCTCTGAATGGTTTTATTGCCCGTAATAACGCGTCTCTGTCTGTCTGTCCGTCTGTTCGCTGACACATACTGTGACCTGTCCTGAATAAAAGATTAGAACTAATTACACGTATATTAAACGTAAATGATGGCAGTTATAGTCCTGATTATTAATGTAACACAAACAATAATGATTTTAAAATATTAGGTGTGAATTTTGCATTATACACCTTAAAGGTTCTGTTAATACTCGTACGGTAATAAGATGTAGCCGGTATTGTGGAACTTATTATATCTTGGAGCATGGGCGGAATATGGAGGAATCATGTTATTCCGAAAAGTCGATACCTACGTACCACATTACATATCCCAGAAGACGTAATTCTAACGCCACTCCGTGTTTCCTTATGCTGCTTGAGTCTATTTCCTTTAGCTTTTCTTTTGTGTCTTTTTTCAGCAGCTTTTAGTTGGCTTTTATTTGTACCTGTTTTTCAACAACTTTCCATTCGCTTTTCTTAGTTATCTTGTTTTTCAACAGCTTTCCGTTCCCTCTTCTGATGCACCTTGTTTTCGAAGATCTAGTACAATTCCTCCTGTCTTGTCTTTTTCCTTATCTTTCACCTTCTTCTTTGTCTATCTTCCTTTCCTTTTCTTCCTCATTTTATCCTGACCCGCACAATTATGCCGTCAGTGCCTCACCATTATTTTCCCTTTCAAATTCCTCAGAGTTCAATCAACAGAATAACAAGTATTCACTTAATAGGCCTGGGTTAAGGTCATCCAATATCAATACTGGACGTTGCATTAACAGTCTGAAATGAACATACTGAGTTTACATGGCACACAATGCAAGGATAGAGTGCCTGGAAATCTACTAATGTTCCTCTAGCAGTGTGGCTAACTGCTGATTACCTCGTAATGAGGTTGAACAACGTTCATTGTCTGATGCATATATGACAACTGATGGATTCCCTTGATGGTGTAGTGGTTAGCCTATTATATTAATTCCTCGAAGCCTGAACTTTATGTAAATAACATTTCATAGAGAATATCACGGCAGTCTTACCCCTTGGTACTATGCGGTTTCATCACTCTTACTTTGTTATACCCTCGTGCGTTCCATTTCTCCATTCCAAATTGTTACATTAATTATTAATGATGTCTAATATAGTCCTATATTTTAATATAAAATAATATGCCGTGCAGAAAATTCGCAAACAATATTTGCAATTCATTAAAAATGCGACACAACACACATGGTAAGATAGTTTGGTACAAACTAATTTGTTTCACACCCCAGTAAATATGCCTATACGAAACTTCTACGAGGAGCACACAGAAATCCCTCATCTTTGCCTCTCTCTTCATAGTTACGGCCCCCAGTCATGTAACTATTAACCGCAGAGAGGTAGAAGTTACAGAATTGCGGCGGGCTGCAATGGAAATACACGAACACGAGTCTGTTTGAAGAAATAAACTGATTCAGAACGTCAAACAAGGGCACAATGTGTTTTCATGATCATGACTTTTCTTTCAATAAAGGAATATACAAGTTAAACTTGGTCTCTACCTCACAGAAAATGCAATGTCTCCAGTACAAAAACTACCCAATTAATGCTACTTAAGAAAATGGTTGACGTTTCTGGGTTCGAGGTAGGTCAATTACAGGCGCTGTCAATTACGACGATGAAGGAAGGAGTACGGAACACTGAAAGGTTGATATTGACGGGGGGAAAGGGAAGTACTCAGGGAGAAACCTGTCCCATTGCCAATTTGTCCACCTCAAACCCCACACGAAAGGCCTGGGATTGAACAAGGACCACTGTTATGAGTGGCGCACGACCAATCATTTCCCGTTGGCGGGGCTGAGCTATACTAGCACCTTGCGTCTGCAGATAATGTAAGATGTTATATCAGCATGATATCAGTCGGCACTACGCAATACTCAGCTTACCTCGTGAAGTTTCATCGCAAACTCAAGTGTGAGTGAAGAGGAAAAACTGAAAATCCCGTGACCATGCAGTGCGTTGTGCGAACGTACAAACCTACTCGTTATGCCAACCAAAATTTCAATCACAACTAAACGGTTTTAATTACTTTTGTCTCGGACATGTTTCGGCTGGTACAACATTGTCAAGGAAAATTTTATGAAACACAAAGAGGAGGTAATAAGTAACATTCACAAATACATAAGTAAATAAATTATGTATAACTACTTAGGTTAAGATGTACGCATAAACATACGGTGAATAATCGTAACTTATATTCATCCATCCATATTTGATGAAAAACTCAGTAACTATAAATAACCACATTATTAAGTTATATGAGTAAAATGTGTTACGAGGTACTATATAGAAAATTATTATACTGTATATTTTCACTCCCAGTCATGAACCATCTTCTATAAACTATAACAATCTGCTCCATATACTTTCACAAAATATCCGTAAGGTTTACTTCGTTCGACGGCATTTAAGTTTCAATTACGGACTGTATTTCCGAGAAGTGTATGTTACACTTTCTGCCCGAAAAACGGTATTTTCCCCGAAACTGTAAGCACGAACCATATGCAAAGGAACCATAACGGTGTGACGTAATGAGCGTACATTTTAAGGACAAGAGCGCAGGACATATTACAAAGATTGCTTGGGGGAAAAAATTGACATCTTAATTGCACGAATCTCGGACACCAGCTTGCCAGGACGTCTAAAATATTTTTAGGGTGGCACTAACATACCTGATCTCCAGTGCACTCTTTCCTTCATGCCACCCGTCTGACGCCAAGAATTCTGAGGTGTCTCGTACATTTTTGGGAAAGTTATGCACCCCTAATCCCGTAATTAAAGAAACTGTACTGATTGGTAATATATCAGGGAACTTCGCCGCCGATAGATTATTGTCTGCTTACACCAATGAAGCAAAATCTTGACGGTCGCGAGGTGAAAAGAGCTGTGACAAGATGACTGACAACACAGAACACTGGCTGATGTCAACAGGGAATGAAGAAGCTCGTCCCACGATATGATAAATATGTCAATTGTGGCGGGGGGCCATGTGGA
>Ga0209628_10002621_pt1 | contig 12307 bp, 13 predicted proteins | sample TergutCu122P4_FD_187285 | JGI IMG/M metagenome (GOLD analysis project Ga0209628, IMG submission 187285) | Cubitermes ugandensis P4 segment gut microbial communities from Kakamega Forest, Kenya - Cu122 P4 (SPAdes) (version 2) | ecosystem: Host-associated > Arthropoda: Insects > Digestive system...
CCCATAGAGATAATCCAATGGTAGGCGCCAATACCGCCCTGCACCGGTATAATCAATGCCAGCGAACTGATTACAAGTACAAACAGCGCGTCGACGAGGCCAAGTGTCGAAGTGCTTCCCAGCGCAAAAAACATCACGTAGGTTTGCAGGAAATACGACCCAAAAACAAGAAAGTTCAGCATCAGAAACCATCCAAAATTCCGTACCTGGCGCGCTGACTGAATACCTTTAATTATGCTTCGCATCAGGATTCTTAATTTTCGAAAAACAGTTATTTTTAACAGTTTTTTCTTGAAAATCCTGTAGCATACAAATAAAACCAGTATCACCAGCACAGTAATCGCTATTATCCATTCAATACTTGCTATTCCCGGCATCCTGTCCACTAACGGACGTATAAAGTGCAACATAATAAAATCGCCCACAACATCAAACCGCAGCAACAAGATGAGACACAGACATAATGCACACATCAGCATATCGAAAATGCGCTCGACAATGACCGTGCCAAACAGTTTTCCGGCCGGAACCTGGTCAGTTTGATTGAGGATGCCACAGCGCGTGATTTCACCGATACGCGGAAAAACGAAATTGGCCAAATAACCGATGTTGATGGCATGAAAAATATGGGTCAGTCTGGGAAATTTATCCAACGGTTCAATGAGCAATCGCCAGCGGATTGCCCTGAGTACCAGTGCAAGAACGGCAATCACCAAAGATAGCGCCACCCACCGGTAATCGGCCTGTTTGATTTGCAATATCAACTCATTCAGGTCGATGCCTCTGAATGCAAAATAAAGTAATACAAGTCCTATGAGCAGGAAAAAAATAAATTGCAGGGCTTTTACAAATTTAGGATTCACTGTTTTTCTAATTTATTGGTGGTGGTATTCGGGAAAATGATTCGGGGAGTAAATGTTTTGGCTGCTTCAAAATCCATCAAAGCGTAGGACAAGATAATCACAATATCGCCAACGGCAACTTTGCGGGCTGCTGCACCGTTAAGGCAAATAACACCTGTGCCTCGGCCGCCTTTGATGATATATGTTTCGAATCGCTTCCCATTGTTGATATCCAAAACTGTAACTTTTTCATACTCAATTAAATTCGCAGCATCTATCAGGTCCTCATCAATCGTGATGCTCCCAACGTAATTGAGGTTGGCCTCCGTTACAGTGACCCTGTGAATTTTCGATTTTAAGATTTCTATTTGCATATTTTATATTTTACGTTATAACCGTATATTGTCAATCAGGCGGATAGCCCCCACACGCACTGCTATACAGCCTTGCAGTGAATTAAACTTATACTCTGAGGCAGTTTGCAACGTTTCGCGGTCAACAATATCAAAGTATTCAGTTTGCAGACAGGGCGTACTGTCTATTTGTTCTACTACCCATTTTTTCAATTCATCCAAAGACATGTCGCGGGTTTTTTCCCTGCAGGCAAACAGGGTACGTGCAATTGCAGGAGCATGTTGCCGCTGTTCGGGAGTGAGCAGTATATTGCGGGAACTCATGGCTAATCCGTCGGCTTCGCGAACGATAGGACAACCCACAATCTGCACGGGAATCTCCATCATTTCAACCAAACGCCGGATGATGGCCAATTGCTGAAAATCCTTTTCGCCAAAATATGCCTTGTCAGGCTGCACCAAATCAAACAACCTGCTGACAACCTGCGCTACACCGTTGAAATGCCCCGGACGGCACGCTCCTTCCATCACCCTGTCGAGCATCCCGAAATCGAAAACGCGCGTATCCTCTTCGGGATACATTTCTTCAACAGGCGGTGCAAACACAAAATCGCATCCCGCCGATTTCAGCATTTCCAAATCCTTTTCCAAAGAACGGGGATAGTTGGCAAGGTCTTGCTTATCATTGAACTGCGTCGGGTTCACAAAAATACTTGCCACCCTGATGGCGTTTTCCCTGCAACGTTTCATCAGCGAGATATGCCCTTCGTGCAATGCACCCATCGTTGGCACAAAACCAATCGTGGTATAACGAAAATGTTGCAACGCCCTGACAAGCGCTACCCTGGTTTCAAGAACTTCCATTTTGGATTAAAAAGTTGCGGCAAAATTAAGTAAAAATATGTTTTCTGAAAATAAAAACCTGCAAAGGAATATTTCACTCCATTGCAGGTTGAGACTATAACGTTATTGCGGACTTGAACCGCAATACAATTTATTAGTGTTCCACCATGACTTGACGAATCTCCGGCATAGAGTTCACGCTATTGTATACATGAATGAAATATATACCATTTCTAAAATTTGACACATCAAACTCTACAATACCGCCTTTTGTTTTCTTTTGTCGCAGCAGATTACCCATTCCATCGTACAGACGGACATCAAATGTAAGGCTGATCTTACTATTGATAGGGGAAGGTAACATGGTTTGGGCTGCATCAGCATCTATATCAATATACAACAACCTGTCGGTTGGGTTGGGATAAATTGTAAAATAACTGTTGTAAGCGATGGAATCACCACCCCTGTTGTTGGTTATTGTAAAATTTCTGATGTAACCAATGCCATTGACTATTCCAATAACTACACCGGTCATACCTAAAAGATTCCCGTAGGCCTGTTCTATTACTACCCAGGTGGAACTGGATTGTTTAATTGAAAAATAATTGGATGGTTGTACATCCCACGATGAGGCTGTACCGGAAATGGCTAAATTATATTTTGCTTCTCCGCACCATTTGACAGGCCCACTAATGGCAGGGCACTGATAAATAGTTTTTGTGATGGGCACAGAATTAACGTGAAATGTAAGTGTACCATCACCATTGCTACTCGATAATGCTTTGACTCTATAAACATCTGTGTTTCCACCCATTGTAATTTGAAACCCGCTTGAAACACTGCAGTTGTGGGTTGAATATGGCAATATACTAGAACCTCCTACACTGTAATATTCATCACAGCAATCATCGGGTCCTGCAAGATATAAGCTACAAGCGGTAACTGTTTTTGTAACGGTTGTGCCGTTAACTACTGCAGTCAGTGTTCCACTTGTTCCATCGTATGCCTTGGGTTTTACCGTTACTGAATTGACATTGGTGGTGCTATTTGTATCAAACTGCAAATTGCCTGATACGCTCCAGTTTCCTAAATAATTATTGTTTAATGTGTATGTCTCTGAAGTAGAACATACAGTGCTGGCGCCGGAAATGGAAGGTGGAATAACAAGTGTGGTAAAAGTCAAAATTGCGCTATTCCCGGATACACCCGCAGGATTTTCAGCGGTTACATAACACTCATAGGTGGTATTTGAAGACAATCCTGTAAGAGCTTTATTTGTAACTGGTGAAGTTACTTTTGTGTATGCTGATGAACTCCCTGATACCCTGTAATAAACAGTATACAATGTAGCTGGCCCTGATGATGCATCCCAAGTGATAACAGCGCTTGCAGGCGAAATTGCGTTTGCTTTTAAATTTGTAGGTGTTGAAGGAATAGTATAATGTGTTACTACAAGTTTAGCATTTGATATTATGATACCATTATTGCTTTCATCACTATGCACTAAACTTAAACGGAGATATCCTGGGTTCGGATTGGGTGAATAATATGTTGTAATGTATTTTTGTTGAAGTGATTGTTTTATGTCAACAGTATTTGGTTTAAGAGTAATATTACCAAGATCTGTATTATAAGCTCCGTTCAGATCTGAATACGCAGTTTGAGGATTATTGCTCAAACCCGGAGTATAACCCGGTGTGTTCAATATGCTCAATTTAATAGCATGATCACCGGCAATTGACGCGTTACCACAATCGAAAACCAATTCTACTTTAATGATTGCGTCTATGACATTGGTTAAGGAACTCAAATCAAATTCCATATAGCATCTACCAATAGTTGCTATATTCGGTGTGACCTTACCTACTTGTCTTTGGGCAGTTTGTAGAAAACCGTATCCAGTGGAAGGATTGTATACAACGCCCACAGGTACTGTACTATTGTGGTTTAAGGTTATTGTTCCCTGGCCCAATACCAAACAGGGAACACCCAAAAATAAAAATAAGAAAAATTTTTCATTTGATTGATTTTTAAAAGTTTATAAAATTAAATTAACAATACAAAGTAACGGTAAAAATCTTTTCGTGATTCATATTTGTGTGGCAACATTTGCCACGTTTTGTGGACAATTTTACCACACGCTATGTAAAGGCCTGATATTATTGGTTTTTCTTCTTTTTCTCTTTCCTCAATTAAGCCCTCGTCAAATATCTTTTAAAAAATTCTCACATATTACTAAAAATGATAAATAAACCCTATGTTCCAACTTAAAGGGGAAAAATCTTGCGCGTAAAACCCAACAAGATTGCGTTTGGTTTTAAGACCTGTTTCCTCATTTTTTAATGTATTAGAGGTTGCCCCAAATGTAAGAAAGTTAATTTTTGTGATGAGGCTCCACCGGTCGGAAATATCGTAGGTTACTAAAGGCGCTGATTCAATCCCTATTGAAGACCGGGATTCGGTTTTCTTTGCATTCGCTCCTGTTGTCTTTTCTTCAGTGATGCCTCCGCCAATGAAAACTGAACTCTCAACAAGAAAAGACCATTTTTCAATACCCAGTATTTTATAACGACCTAATAATCCAAAACTCCATTTGAGTTGTCTGCGTTCGAAATCAGGATATAAATCCGGCTGGACGGTTGTATCAGTAATAAATGCATTTCTAATTTCTGTGGTAAAAGACGTCTTTGTTCCCACTGAAATTTTATCATTTAGCCGGTAACCCACGATCGGTGAAATGGCAAAATAAAAATCAGATACTGGTTTATGGGGTTGTGCTACACCCCGTCCATAATATGTGAAAACCTCATCACGAAAATCCACAGCTATGCTCCCTTCCACGAAATATTGCGCGTTGACTGTAGCGGTAATTGCTGCATAGATGACGATGATATTGATTGCTCTTTTCATTGGCTCGATTTATTAAAATGATAGATGAACCCTATTTTGATACCACCCCAAATATTGAAAATATTGGATTGGGCAGTCAACCCGAAATGATTACGTTTGAATTTGCTATTTGTATAAATTAAAGTTTCAGAAGACCAGTCAAAACTCAAAAAATCACATCTGGCTATGAGGCTAAATTTATTTGAAAAGCTGTAGGTAACCAATGGCAACACTTTGATGCCAATTGATTTCACAGTATTATCCATCCTGCCGCCTGTTGATGGTAATGGAATATTGTATCTCTCTTTTTTTTCGCCGACATAAGCCGAACCTTCAATAAGAAAGGATATTTTTTTTGCTTCCAGCAATTTATATTGCCCAAAAACGACAAAACTCCATTCGGTCGACCTGATTTCCATTTCGACCCTACCGCCCGTATTCGGTTCTGGCATCATTATTTTTTCTCTTCTCCCGGCTAAAGACGTCTTTACACCTTCAGCTGTTCTATTATTCAATTGATACCCCGTTAAGACCAAAACATTATAAAAGAGAGGAATTTCATGTGATACAATAGACCGATCTGTAAAACGCACTCTACCGCTCCCTTCCACAAAAAATTGAGCGTTTATAGTAGCGGTAATCGCAACAAACACAATGGATAAACTGACAATTTTTTTCATTTGTCTGCTTTATTAAAATGATAGATGATACCGATCCTGATATTGCTCAAATTATCAAAAAGGGCAGATTGTACGGCAGATTCAAAAGTCCAGTATCTTGTTTTTATCTCTGTATAACTATCCCTGTAAGTATCTCTGTCCAAATAATACATGTCCGTAGAATACAAGTTCAAACTCAAAAAATCGCATGAGAGTATGATGCTGAACCTGTTGGACAGGTCATAGGAAATAAGAGGCAAGGCCTGGATGCCGGTTCGTCTTTCATTCTCTATTCTATTAGTTATCTCAGTCATAGATTCAAAAGCAATTTTGCTAATATATACTGAGCTTTCAACCCAAAAAGAGAGTTTTTTCGTTCCCCATAGTTTATAACGATTAAAAACGGCGAAACTCCATTCGAGTTCCTTGCTTTCCCATTCAACTATATCACCATAACTAAGCATAGTCCCTCCTCTCCCTATTTTTCTGATGTGAGAAGCGCTTAGCCCTAATGCCGTATTTTTATTCAGCTGGCAGCCAACTTTGGGCGATACATTAAAATAAGTGTACGAAGCGCTAAACTTGGCGTTTCCATCGGGCGAATTCGTGCCACCCGATAAACCTATCCCCATGCTTCCTTCTGCAAAAAACTGGGCGTTAACGGCAGAAACCATCGCTACGAGTATCATGGATATAATTAATACTCTATTCATTTGCCTGATTTTTAAAATGATAAATGATGCCGATCCTGATACTGCTCAATCTGTCAAAAATGGTAGATTGGGCGTCAAATCCAAAACCCCAACTACTTGTTTTCATCCCTGTATCCTTATAATTTATGACCAGATATGACAGGTTCATGCTCAAGAAATCGGTTGAAGCTATGATACTGAATCTGTCGGAAAGGTTGTAGGAAATAAGAGGCAACGCTTTGACACCAATTAAAGAGTGGGTTGTATTCCAAAATTGAGCCAACCCCCCATGTCCTTCAAAGGTATTTTTATTAAAATAAAATGAACTCTCAAGCATGAACGAAATTTTTTTAGGTCCCCAGATTTTATAACGGTCGAAAACGGCAAAACTCCATCCGTGCTGGTTTACTTCTGTTGGCTCTCTATCTCCGGTATTAAGATCAATTATTTCAGTACTGTATGCCCTTTTGAAGCGTGTAGCGCTTACTCCCAATGACGTTTTTTCATTGAGCCGATACCCTGCTGAGAAAGATAAATTCAAATCAAAATATGAAGGAAGCTCCTTAGTGATGCCGTCAAGTGAAGATGTTTCACCCATATATACTCCGCTTACACCTCCTTCTACAAAAAGTTGAGCATTCCCTGTTGCAATGGACACTGCCAGCAAGATCAATGTGATGATGACTTTTTTCATTTACATGATTTCAATTGTTCATTTTTTTTGCAAAGGAACAACAAAATTCTATTTACTGCTCATTTTTTTGTGGCAAATTTGCCACATCCAATTGTATGCCCTTCATTCGTTGGCTTTCTTTTGCTTTTCTTCAACAAATGCATCGGCTAACATTTGAAAAAAATTGATACTTAACACATCGGAAATTCTCGCTAATACATCGGAATCTATAGACCTGTATTGAAGCGCCTTGTTCAGGCTACTATGGTCGCGATTGATTTTCGAAGCCAGCCATCTTACGGAACGGCCCTGAGATTTCAACTCCTGTTTGATTTTATTGCATATATCTATTTCTAAAAGCATAACGAAAGAATGATATTGTTCATGATTCTACTATTAATACAACAAAAACCGGAAAGCGGGTAGGTGGTATTAAAAAAAAACAAGAAAAAAAGTTGTTTTCCACTAAGTAAATCCTATTTTTGCGGCGTTTTTTTATATCAAAAATTTCATGATAAAACCAACTCTTTTAGTATTGGCTGCGGGGATGGGCAGCCGTTATGGCGGTCTGAAACAGATAGACAGGCTCGGGCCTAATGGGGAAACCATTATCGATTATTCCATCTACGACGCCGTCCGTGCAGGCTTTGGCAAGGTAGTGATGGTCATTCGCAAAAGCATTGAGGATGATTTTAAGCAGGTCTTTTTCAAGAAATACAGTGGAAAAATCGACATCGAATATGTTCTTCAGGAAATTGAATTTGTACCTCAAGGCGTTACTTACAATCCCGAACGTGTGAAACCCTGGGGAACGGCGCACGCCGTACTGATGGCCGGCGGAGTGATCAATGAGCCGTTTTGCGTCATCAATGGCGATGACTTTTATGGTGCCGACGCTTTCCGGCAGATGGCAACCTACCTGATGCAATTAGACAATGACAGTACCAATTACTGCATGGTGGGTTATCAATTAGCCCGCACGCTGTCAGACTACGGATTTGTAGCGCGCGGCGTGTGCGAAACCGGCAGCGACGGCACACTGCTTCGCGTAACGGAATGTACGCAAATCAAACGTATCGGATCGGTCATCTGCTATAGGGACGCACAGGAGGTGAACCATACTTTTCCTGATGAACAGACAGTATCCATGAATTTTTGGGGTTTTACGCCCACCTATTTTAAAGAACTGAAAGTTTCGTTTGAAAAATTCATCCGCGCCAACGGCGACAATCTGAAATCGGAATTGTATATCCCTACGGTGCTTACCGAATTGATCAATGATAAAAAGGCGTCAGTAAAAGTATTGAACAGCACTGCCGAGTGGTTTGGCGTCACTTATCAGGAAGATCGTTCGTTTGTAGTCGATCGTTTGAAGAAACTCACCGCTGAAGGTGAATATCCAAGCCCGCTGTGGTAAAAGGGAATGTGTAGTTTAAAACACAACATCAGGAATATTGCTATAATAGCACACGTAGACCACGGAAAAACCACTCTGGTCGACAATTTGATAAAACTCGGCAAACTCTTCCGCGAGAACGAAAATCCGGGTGAATTGATCATGGATAGCAATGTGCTGGAACGCGAGCGCGGTATCACTATCCTGGCAAAAAATGTTTCAGTAGAATATAATGATGTAAAAATCAATATTATTGATACGCCCGGACATGCCGATTTTGGAGGCGAGGTAGAGCGCGTGCTCAATATGGCCGACGGCGTACTGCTGTTAGTCGACGCTTTTGAAGGTACAATGCCGCAAACACGCTTTGTCCTGCAAAAGGCGCTGAAGATGGGCAAAAAACCGGTTGTAGTGATTAACAAGGTAGACAAACCCAACTGCCGTCCAGATGAGGTTCAGGAACAGGTATTCGACCTGATGTTTAACTTAAACGCTACCGAAGAACAGCTTGATTTCGCCACTGTATACGGTTCAGCCAAGCAAGGCTGGATGTCAACAGACTGGCGTAAGCCCACCACTGATATCACCGTCCTGTGCGACACCATCATCCAACATATCCCGCCACCAGCAGTTCTTGACGGGACGCCGCAATTGCTGATCAGTTCGCTCGAATACTCCAACTATGTCGGGCGCATAGCCATTGGCCGCCTGCACCGCGGGGTGTTGAAAGAAGGTCAGAACATTGCGTTAGTGAAACGCGATGGCAGCATTGTCCGTTCGCGAATTAAGGAACTGCTGACTTTCGAAGGACTGAACAAGAAAAAGGCAGCGTCGGTGAGTTCGGGGGATATTTGTGCCCTGGTGGGATTGGAGGATTTCAGCATTGGCGATACGGTAGCCGACTACGACCATCCGGAAGGATTGGAGACCATTGCTGTTGACGAACCTACCATGAGCATGCTGTTTACCATCAACAATTCACCGTTTTTTGGGCGCGATGGCAAATATGTTACTTCACGCCACATCAAGGAACGGTTAGACCGCGAACTGGAAAAAAACATAGCGCTTCGCGTGGAAGACAGCAGTTCGGCCGACGCTTTCATCGTGTACGGACGCGGAATCCTGCATCTGTCAGTACTCATCGAAACCATGCGCCGCGAAGGTTATGAGTTACAGGTAGGACAACCGAAGGTAATCATAAAGGAAATCAACGGTGTGAAATGTGAACCTGTGGAACAGTTGACGGTTGATGTCCCTGAAGAATCATCGGGGAGAGTAATAGAAATGGTGTCACGCCGTAAAGGTGACCTGCTAAGGATGGAAACGCGCAACGACCGTATACACCTCGAATTTAACATACCCTCGCGCGGCATCATTGGTTTGCGCAACCTGATGCTTACTGCCACCGCCGGCGAAGCAATGATGACGCACCGTTTCGAGAAATTTGCACCCATGCGCGGAGAAATTGAAAAACGCATCAACGGTTCACTGATTGCCATTGAAACAGGGCAGGCAATTGCCTACGCATTGGACAAACTGCAGGATCGCGGACATTTTTTTGTCGATCCCGGCGAAGAAATCTACCAAGGACAGGTAGTGGGCGAACATACCCGCCCGGGCGACCTGGGTTTGAACATCACCAAAACCAAGAAACTGACCAATATGCGGGCTACAGGCTCCGACGAAAAAATGAAGATAGCCCCGGCCATAAAGTTTTCGCTCGAAGAAGCGCTGGAGTACATTCAGGAAGACGAATATGTAGAAATAACCCCATTGCACATCCGTTTGCGAAAAATCCTGCTGACCGAAATTGAACGAAAACGGAGTGAATGAATCTAAACACAGTTTTTTTGGGAAAAGTGTCCGTTTTCGGACAGTTAGTGTCCGAAAACGGACACTTTTAAAAACGCTAAAAATCGTAACTAACAGTTATTCATGTAGATAAAAATTTGGCACACCGTTTGTTTATTTTTTGGTAATGAATAATTTTTATAAACCAAAAAAAGTTAAAAGCCATGAAAAAGATAATTCAAATGATCCTAATAGGGATAATGATCGTGCCAGTGATCCTGAACGCTCAAGACACAAAAACCATCATCGTACTGATGATCCTGATCGCTCACGCCATGTTTCTTCTGCCGGTTTTGTACGCTTTAGCGGAAAGTGTATATTCGGAGTTAATCAAAAACATGTTGAAAGGTCCAAAAAAATCCTACCGGGTTTGAAAAACCCGGCAGGATAAGTAAAAAACCATTACCTTTGACCATTAAAAAAAAATCGAATTTTTAAAAATCATAGTAATCACAACAATCAAATAAATCATAGTATGGATCGCATTATCAAAAAGAAAAAATGGACGCCCAAAAAGATCGCCTTAATAGGTGGAGGTGTCGCCTTAGTTGCCCTCATCGTGTTTGTCATCGTAAGCACATCGGGCAAGTCGAAACTGAATGTGGACGTGGAACGAATGACCATCGCCGAAGCCAAAACCGCCACGTTTCGTGAGTTTATCCCGGTAACGGGAATCGTACAGCCCATATCTACCATTTTCCTCGATTTGCAGGAAGGAGGCCGTGTGGAGGAAATATATGTGGAAGACGGCGCAGTACTCAAAGCAGGACAACCCATCCTGAAATTGGGGAATACATCTATGGAAATGCAAATCGTCAACCAGGAAACCTCCGTGTATAACACGTTGATGCAGATGCAACTTGCAGAAATTAATGCAAGGCAAAATACCGTCAACAAACAAACCCAAATGGTGGATATGAACAATACGCTAAAAGAAGCACAACGAAAGTTCAATTTGGCTTCCAAACTGTATGAATCTAAGACCATAGCGTTTCAGGAATATCAGGAATCCAAAAATTATTACGAATATATGCTGGAAAAAAAGAATCTGGTAATGGAAATACTGAAACAGGATTCTGTAGCTACGGCGCAGCAGATGGCGCAAAACAGAGAATCATACATGCAACAGAAAAGAGCATTGGCGCTGATGCAGCGAAAATTTGACGATCTTACCGTTCGCGCTCCTGTGGAAGGACAACTCACCTCGCTGGATGCCGAAATCGGGCAAAGCAAAAGTCAAGGTCTGCGTATCGGCCAGATTGACGTATTGAGCGGTTTCAAAGTGCGGGTGGATGTGGACGAACACTACATTACGCGCGTCTATCCCGGATTGGAAGGTAATTACCGGCGCGGCGACAGCATCTATACATTGAAAATCCAAAAGGTATATACGCAAGTTACTTCAGGGCGATTTGCAGTAGATATGCTGTTCAAAGGCGTCGTGCCCGACAATATCCGCCGGGGACAGTCGTTGCAAATTCGCATCGCACTGAGCGACGAAACAGATGCGCTGATTATCCCGCGTGGCGGCTTCTACCAGCAAACAGGCGGAAACTGGATTTTTAAGATCAACAAAGAAGGCAACAGGGCATACCGTACCGAAATACGTATCGGACGACAAAACCCGGACTTTTACGAAGTATTGGATGGTTTACTGCCCGGCGACCGTGTGGTGACCAACAGTTATGAAAATTACGGTGACGTGCAGGAGCTGGTGATCAAATAAATAATTGATATGGGCAACGATTTTTTTCGTTTCAAGCAATTTACGGTCATGCAAGGCGGCGCTGCCATGAAGGTGGGTGTGGACAGCGTGTTGCTTGGTGCGTGGGCTTGCGCGGGGAATGCTGCCCGTATTTTGGACGTAGGCGCCGGAACGGGACTTTTGGCGCTGATGATGGCGCAGCGTTACCCCGGTGCTATGATTGACACAGTTGAAATAGACAGGGCTGCTTGTCAACAAGCGATTGAAAATGTTACAAATAGTCCGTGGAGCAATCGTATCCGGGTAATTTGCGACGATTTTATCCAGTATGCCAATCATTGCCCGTTGCGTTATGATCTGATCATCAGCAATCCTCCTTATTTCACGGCTTCGCTCAAACCAAC
>Ga0209628_10002622_pt1 | contig 12306 bp, 9 predicted proteins | sample TergutCu122P4_FD_187285 | JGI IMG/M metagenome (GOLD analysis project Ga0209628, IMG submission 187285) | Cubitermes ugandensis P4 segment gut microbial communities from Kakamega Forest, Kenya - Cu122 P4 (SPAdes) (version 2) | ecosystem: Host-associated > Arthropoda: Insects > Digestive system >...
CTTGTACATTCGTGTAAAAAAAAAATCAGATTTGGGAACCTTCCGGGCACGATGTCGTGAACATTTAGAAAAATAATTTCTTTGTATTCCGACTAAAGCACACAATATGTTAAATACATATATTTATGACCAATTATCTCCTACATGTTTCGGTGTTTGTCATACCATCTTCAGAGAGAGACCATTGAGCTCTTGCTCAAGAGCAATAACTCAATTGTGGTGTGACCAATACCAAAACATGTAGGAGATAATTGGTGATGAATATATGTATTTAACATATTATGTGCAGTTATTTGGAGTAAAAAGAAGTGATTGAATGCAAGAATGCACGGAGTCGAAAGCTTCAAAATTTAGGAAAATGTATACACAGTCTTCGCGGAATTTGAAACAGTTGCTCCAAGGTTCGTTCATCTGTCGTAATATTGAAAGGAAACCTGTGCGGATATGGATTGTTTGTTTTTACTTATACTGTGTGTGATTTATTAGGCATTTTTTACCAAGCGAGAGAGTACTCCTTTTACGGAAACCACGCCCATCCGTGTCTGTGATGTAGGATCAGCGACGGAACCGTTTATCGGATTTTCGTGAAATTAATTAGTTAAGTTCTCTATGAAAACTTGTCCAACAAGCTTCAGTTGCGTGAAAATCGCTTTAGTGACAGTCATACTTTGATGTAAGGCTGTACAAGAATTTCTGTCCTTACTTTCCACATTTATTATCCGATATGGGGCGAAATTTGGTATGTGATATCTGTACATATTATTGAGCATTTATGAGTTGGATGAAAATCGGTCCAAGGAAGGCCGTACTTTTCTTGTGGGTGTAAATGAAATGTCATTTACGGGTGTACCACGAAACCGTGACATTCTGGAAAGAAAACACGCCTTGTTAAGTCCGTATGCTATATTACGGAGTAGACTGTTTGCAGTCTTGCTGAGTGTGGGTATTATTGTGACCCCTATTTTCTTCATGGCGCAACAGCCCCTAGTGGGTCAGGCTGTCATTTTCGAGGCTTCACGATCACACTCGGACACATGACACGGTAGGATTCCTCTGGACGAGTGATCAGCCCAACGCAGAGACTTCTACCTGACAACACACAACACTCCATGCCCCCGGCGGGATTCGAACCCACAATTCCAGCAAGCAAGCGGCCTCAGACCCACGACTTAGACCGCGCGGACACTGGGATCGGTAATTTGACGCCTGAAAGTTCCATATTGTCCATTGCTTTTCTGTCGAATCACATATGTGCATAACGAACTAAATTGAAAATCTGCTATATTTATCAGCATTTATGTGCGTGTCATCGTTCCAAAGCAGATACGCCGATTTCACCTACTAGCAGTCTTACTCGCTCACTCTTTGCTACAACCTGATTCTCGAGTCCATGAATGGCGTAGTTTGAAAGCAGAATGCTGAGTGGTTTAGAATTTATTGAATATGTATAGGATTCGTTCTGGATGAAACGCTGTATTGAATGCAGTACATGCATTTATAGATCTTGCACAGTTCGGGAGTTTCGCTTTAATTAATATAAATTAAGCCATGGAAACTTTCATAGTGAGTATAATGACTGTTGCACCCTATCGTCAAAAGTACATCATCTTATGTTGCGTCACGGGAAAGTGTGAATCGTATGAAGGATAGAGATGTTTGCATTTGCCCGTAACCTTTTCGGGTTTTCAGACAACCGAACAAAAACTGATGCTTTGTGTGCATTTTAGAACTTTCCACCATTACGGACACAATCTAAGCAGAAGGGCAAAATAGTGAAAGGAATAAAAGGGAATTGGCGAATCGAAGAGGGATAGAGGGACAGCGTTAAGAGTAAATAAATAAATAAAATGATTTTTAGGCGCGTTCGCAAAATTGCGAAAAACGAGTATTAGCTTCGTCATGTCTGTCCGTCCGTCAGCAAGGAACAACTCCGCTCCTCCCAGAGGAATTTTCATGAAATTTTATATATCATTACTGTGTTTTTTTTTTGAAAATTTGTCGACAACTTTCATTGAAATATTGTTGCAATAACGGGTACTTTACATGAAGACCTATGCACATTTATAATAATATATCGCAGAATTCTTCTTAGAATGAGAAATGTTTCAGTCTAAAATTGTGGGGAAAATCAAAACACACATTTGTTGCTCAATAACTTTTTCCCGAAAATCGTGCCGTTTATGAGAGAGTGTGGTAAAATATTGTACAGCCAGACAGGCGACAGATGGCAATGTAACACGACGCATGCGCTTTGCATAACTAAAGCCACAAGCACACATTCAGAATTTTGTAACTGATAGGCCTTGGGTTTAACAATTAACGTTTATTGACACTACAGATAAAACAATTAAAATCGTTAGAAATGAAAACAGAACACTCACAGTAATTTCAAGAATCACTCTCAGCAGATAACTCTGCACTAATACATTCAGTACTAAGGGCTTATAGCACTGACACTGGTCTCGAAAGTAGTACTTCACAGGTTCGCTTTACTCGCTGAACACTATGCAGTTTCTCAGCGGAATCCTTTTTCCTGTCCGTCGTCCACTCTCCTCGCTCTGCTATAAACCACACACTCTGAATCGCCGTGACATGACTGTACAATTCGTGCAATCCGATGGCCTTTTATAGTGCTTATTGCACGCATCGAACTTACTTCGCTCGTCTAGCCAGTGCTGGGTGTCCCTAGAATGTTTTATCCACTTCTCGCACGGGAAGGTTCTGGCAGCTTTGACGTCAGAGGCTTTGCGGGTCGTCACAAGGCTAGGCGCTGTTGTCCTCTGTTACAATATGTAATACGGCTTTTCCATGGCAACGATGGTTACGCTAACGCGCCTCTATGTTGCGTTATACGTATATTGCCTGTATTGATGATTCTTTGTTTACTACGTAGCTCTGTTTAGCCGTAAAGAGACAAAGTTCTGTCCCAGGTCAGAAGAAACGTAGTAGGCTATGAAACTGTAATAGACGCGTAGAAGATTAGACACGTAAATTAGATTTGTGCAGCATTTTGAGCCATTATAAAGTGGCAAATGCAGTGAGCAGGTTGCCACCGTATACCACCTCCCCTACCTCCATTTCAAGAAAATTATCGCAACTCTAACCATTCGTAACCAATCTTCTCTCATAAGGCACTTCGTTTGCTTGAGGATGTTATTACACTACTGTTATATTTGTAACGTTATGCTAAACACACACATGAATATGAACGTGAATACTAGGTACCCTTGATTCAGGATATATATTTCAGCCGATTAGCGCTGGTAAAAACGCTGGACTTATTCTATCGCTGCTTTTGTTGCTACAAGGTGATTAACAAGGATTTTGTTGCAAACGTTAGCTGTAATCAGTGTGGTGACGGCAGGGACGTCTGTTGGGGTTACGTTCGTTAATGTCATGGCGTGTTCTATGAGAAACAGGAATAAATCTATCCGCAGTTAGTTGCTGGGGATTTGTACCTGTAGCGTTGGTGTTAGTTGGGCTTGATTGCAGTTCATTGTAGCATCAACCATTTGCTCTGGTCTGCCACCTGGTGAGTGCGCAAAATGAATTCGAGGGACGCTTGTGTCAAAACCGAATGTAATGAACAGACCGAGTTCGAATTGTCATATGCCCTAACTAATTAGCCAGCAGCCAATGAACCAGAGTTGGACGAAAGCAGTATTAATGGCCAACACAGTAGCTTGCGTACTCATAAATCATGATTTTTCGTTTGTATCTTCGCTGTGGTTGGATGAGAGATTGGAGGTTAGAATGGTCTGGGTTGTGTCCGCATGTTGTATCGTAGATATGTAACAACGTTTGGTAGGAATCTGCTGCTTCCTTCTTCAGGGTAGAAGAATCTTTTATCTTTCCGTCTGCTATCCGAAACGTAAAATACAGGCTACACGCACACACATCACGCATTTACACGCGCGCGTGTGTGTATATATATATATATATATATATATATATATATATATATATATAACATTTTATATTGGTGCGAAACTTGGGTTCTCTTCCTGTGAGATCATGGATTGAGGTCTCTGTGAACAGCATGCTGAGGACAGCATTTGGACTTAAGAAAGTATGAGAATTTAGAAAATGATGTAATGAAAGTTGTCGTAGTTTGACCCCTTCACCAAGTATTATTAGTTTGATGGGTAATACATGTTGCAGGCATGGGTTATTTGAGAAATACCTGCAAGATTTTTATCTGAAAACTGAAATCGGAAGCCAAGGAAGACTGCACGTAGGTTAGAGGAAAATATTAAGCTAGATCTTATAGAAATAAAACGCCTTAGTTGAATTGGGGTTGACTCATGTTAAGATCAGATAGCGGGGTGTATGTGAATGCAGCAGTTATCTTTCGCATTCTGTAAAAAAATGGGGAATTTTTTGACCAGCTGAGCGACTAATAGATTCTGAGAAAGGCTACCGAATAATGGAGTTACGTGCATTGGACATGCAGTTTATAAATGAATGAATGAATGAATGAATACGTAAAGAATATTTGGTGAATTTAATGTTGCTTTGCAGGGGCACTACAGCTTTTACGGAGTGGGTTAGCGTAGCGGTGGCGTATGGAAAATACTGTTGAGGCATCTCTCTCCTGTCCTGATGTGTTTTTCCAGCTTTTTCCAGACGAATGCGGGATAGTGCATTTAAAATAGACCGTGGCACCTTTCTCCCTTCGTGACATCAACAGATGTGCTATTTGAAGTGTAAGTGCATGACGTCCTACTGTAAACTTGCGTAGCGACCGAACGATTTTTGCCGTATCTCCACTCGCCAAACGAGAGATGGCCAATGTTGTGGCTGGCAGACAGTTTTACCAACTGAGTCGAAGTCCAGGTACCGTACATTTTCAGTGATGTGAAACTGTACCTGTTTAATTAATGCCTGCCATTTGTTTTTGGAGCATATTAAGGACATATTCGCTCGTAATTAATGTAGGGTTGGTAAGATCAGTAACATTACATCATACAGCATGTATTTATTCATTAATAATTAGCTGTAACTAACAAGAGTGGTTTTGTTCATTAAGAGAATTACATGACTCAGTTAACTGTAGCATATTTCACGAGACGAAAGGTTGATGGTACGTTGGGAAATTTATTTCATTTATATTTCGTTGCAGGCCGAATGTGTTTTCGGACTTACTTTGCATATCACTGCTCTTGACTTACATTCTGTCATAATATTGTCAAACCAGTTTGAGGTATTTTAAGTTTTCGCATTATTTTGTTAAGTAGTTATTGCTGTACATAAAGTAATACATAATTTCACTATGGCAAAGTAAGCCTTTTTTTAGTAGAAAGAGACTGGAACGTGGCCGCTTGCTACTGATCATTATTTTCCTTCGTAGAGGGAGTACGCGTAGTTGCCGGTAGATGTCTAGCGGCTCACGTTGCTGTAAGTCTTGCAGATTGAAAAGGATTTAGCAAGGACAGGGCTTATAGCTTGCAATCTGTGCTGTATGGCAAGAAGACTTTTTCCTGCGTAATTGGGTGGCCGCAACTTGGAGAAATTCCAAATTTTTTCAGTTTTTAAAATAAAATGCAACTCCTATTGACCTGAATTGTAGGTCTTTGTTAGTTTCGAATTTTGTCATTCACGGAAAATTAACTTATATAAACACTGATAGCGTGAGATTTTGTATTTATGTACATGAAGGTGACAATTTTCTGGCACTTCAATGGCCATACATTTAGAGTATTCATGGTGGCAAGTTAATGATAGTGTGGGAAATTGTTTTTATGTATGCTTATGAAGAAACTGGAAAATTCCACATAATTTGACCACAAGTGATTTAAATTACAAGATGCAGGAACATCCTGCTGAATCATTATAGGGCTTAGTGTATGGGCTGAACGAGCAGGGCTTAATTCATAGCAGCTGGAGGATTTCTTTTGTCAGTGTATCCAGAAGATAAGACAGACGGGGCAGGTTGCGTGTAAGTTTAGTAATAAAAACCTGAATGGAAGCTACAATTTGGAATACTTAGGATTAGGTGGGAGTTACTCTTAGACAGTCTTAGCGAGGCAGGGCGTGAGGGTGTGGTCTTTATTCGGTTGAATGAAAGTCAGGCCCGGTGGCAGGCTGTTGTGAATACGATAAAGAAATTCGTTATGTAGCTCATTTATTGTGAGAATGAGACCACTGTAGGAAGCCAGTGGTGGGCGAGTACAGCGCAGACCCAGGGGTCGTTTTCTTCTGTATAATGTTATTCGGGCATCCGTCGGTTTACGTAGGCAATTGGTTCCTTCAGAACTGTTCTTTAAGCCAAAATTCTTAAATGGAAATCCAATTTTCCATTGATTTGAATGGTAGAGGATGACTGGTAACTGAGCCCGAAAAAGTTACGCATTTTCCCCCATTTACTGCAAAACATAAAAAAATAAAGCAAACCAGCTCAACCTGACCACAGTAGTTTATCCTAGTTACCATATACAACAGGACGGATGTAACTATAGGTGTAATGAATTATAGAAGATAAAGCTATCCCATTACAGGCCTGGCTAGGCTCTTAGGGCTGCAGGAGTTTGGGGCTCCCAGAATTTCTAGACAGTCGGCATAGGAAGGTGGTAAGGTTGTTAGCCCTACACACCGGCCGCCTTTACCCTCCAGGAGATATCCTGGGTACTCATTTCTGTTAGAGGGGTCATTCGACTTCTGGGATCATATTAAGGCCGGAAGGATTAAGTCAATGAAAAATCCCAATAAACCCATCGGGAATCGAACCCGCAACCCTCCGGCTTGTAGCACAGTGCCTCAACCAACTGCGTCACCGCGTGGCCCGTAATGCATTGTACAATACCTAACGATGTACGGGTAGTCTGTCTCCCAAGCTCTTGTTCACATATTTCGTAACTGTTCGTAGCATTATTTTTGTTAAGAACAGAATGACAAACAGTAAAAACGGAAACACAGAACAACTGTTAGACGATAAATAAATCTTTTTTGCACGTCTTTCAGTACTGAATCATCTTCTACGTATGCGTGAACATTTCTTCTTTGTTAAAAAAAAGTACAGGTTATTGTTTTTAGTAAAATGTAGTCTTAAGTAAATGAACGACTATATCGAAAGATGTGTGTCATCTGTTCCATCCCTGTATGGTGTCAGCGGGCTCAAAGAACTTGTCGGTAGCGAAGTTTGTCGCCGCCAGAGTAACTGGAAGATTCATGTTGGGGATGGAAGGGAAATATACTGGAAGGGGAGCGGTGGAGGGCGCCATCCGTGGGACTTCCCTGTTCGACGTGAGTGTGGTCCGTCCAATGTCGAACACTTAGTCAGGTGTCCACTGCTGCGTGTTCAGGACGTTGACGTCTGTGCTATATGTATGTGGTTCTTCTAATCCATCCTTCGTCTTAGAATGTGACGTGGATGGGCAGATTCCATTCTGATAGGAAATTTGCAAATTGCATATTGATTAGGACGTAACAAGTTATACGAGTATGTGCTAATTGAGGAAGTGAGGATCTTTCTCCTGGGATGAAGGCGACCGGCATGTTTAGCTGAGCGTTCATTTCCATTTGGAGCCCAGGTCTACAGAACGCCGGGGTTTAACTTGACGCCTTCATATCACGGGGTAAGTTTTAAATGATTATAAGGTGTAATGGGCTTAGATTTGTAGAGTCTTTGTTGTTTAATTATTGGGTTTCACTTTTTGAGAGTTTCAGGTTTCCTTATTCCTGCGACGGAAGCTTAATTCAGTACCGTAGGCTAGGCTGTGGGACAGCAATTCGTAATTAACATCATTTCGCCTCAGCTTCGTGGGGAGTTTTGCGTGTTTGCTTCACCTCATTAAAGGAACAACAAAGGTTTCCTTGACTGGGATTTCCAAAGTATCCAATGGGCGTACCATGGGACAATATGTTTACTTTGTACGTTATGTAACATTGCTTGGTTTTGTGTGTGTAGAGATCATCTGTCGCTGAATGTGGGATATTAAATTGACTTTGAACTGTGAATTTATAGGGACGTGTGGAAAATGAGCCGTGACTTGTATGCTTTGTTTCTTTCACGTGCGCAAGTCAATTAAAATATCTGGCATTATTTTGTCTCCATTTTGCCAGCGATTTAGCTACGTGTGTCGCATTCGTGGCAGCAACGTGTTTCTTGTCAGCTAAATTTTAGGAAATGCCGTAGGAAACAGAATTACGTCGACAAAAATAGACAGAAACGTATCTTTTTAAATTAGTTTTCTCCCTTTGAGTGTCATTTGAAGTTAAATGGTTTCCGTTTCTTAGAGGTAATTTTATATACATTTTATTTTTGTTCTTTGTACAAGAAACATTTTCCGGCATAAGCATGTTGTCATTTAATCCAGGTGTTACGTGTTAACATGTGTTATTGCATTTAAATTGGGCCTCTTTGTCGGAATGAATTATAGCTTGGTTCACGTGTGTAAAACAGTCTCTATGTTATATTTAAGGCTCACATTCGCAAAACAAATGCTGACGTCTTGCGAAATCTCCATTGAATCATGCCGTTTGTTTCCTTGGAACGTTGTCTACTGATCGGAAACTGCGTTGTTCTTGCAAATCCCAGAAGATTATATAGGTATTTCATCATACTTTATGCGACTTTTATCACTCATCAACGCGTGGAGTGGAGTTTGGTTGATGGAGGGAATAAGAGGGAGAGACGGAGAGACTTCATGAATGTTCGTCCTTAACATGCTTTATAGTTACAGGCAGGTATGAGTCCTGTTCTTCGACTTTCTTCTCCAGGATATTCTCTGCTAACATTTTTCATAAATCGTGAATTAACAGAAGGGCCATATGCAATGGAATAAATCCTTATGGCATCGTTTCTCTCATGCTTGGCAATTATGGGGATAGTACAACGTATTTATTAAAGGTTTGTGTACTTTTTGTATACTATTGCACCAGAAGCATGTTTGAAGTAATTTTTGAGAACCGTCTTTTGTTTGAAAAGATTATTTGAGTTTTATAAAAGGGGAGTGATTGCAGATGTTGAGGGAGACTAGTCTTATTTCTTAATTTTACTTCCTTCTTTTTCGTTTTTGTTCAACTGTACTATACGTCTCGCGTTCGATTCTGCACCGAATTATACCAAGCATTCCCTGACTTCAGTTTGCTCTTAAGTTTTTCCTGAATAGAATTTTGATTCGTTAGGGATGTTCCCAAATATTTGAGCTGTTCCACATTTTCAAAGGTTTTATTGTCTGTCTTTATATTGTGATTTTATTTTGCATTCTGATCTCGAGACATGGCCATGTACTTCGTTTCCTCAGCATTTATTTCTAGACTAGGAGCGACTACTAAAGCTTATGTATTTTTCTTTATAGTATGTCTGCTTCCGTCCAATATCAGCATAAACCAGAAGCTGATGTGTACCATTTAATTTCAAGCCCTCCCGATTTGACTGAAACCTCCTAATGGCATATTGTAAAGCCTGGGTCTCCAACCCGCAGCCCGCCAGATTTTATTATACCTCCCGCGGCCATATTTGTAATTTGTGTATCTACTATAAAATTTTACAATAATTTAGACAGTTATGTGTACTAGTTACTGTTGGTTTTTTCACCTGCGGCCTGCGAACCAGCCCACAGTAACGGATATGCCTTTTCCCCATGCAAATGTCGAAGACCCGTGTTCTAAAGCAAAGTCGAAAAGCAGTTGCGATAACCTCATCTCCTTATTTCAAATCATTCTTAATTGAAACGTGTCTGACAAATGTTTGCCTACTCGGACTCTGGTTATGCTTCATGTGGTCAAAATTTATTAACCTTCCTAGTTTCATGGGGTTACCAAACACCATGAGAATTTTATACAAGACCTCCCTCCTAACTGAATTACAGGCTTCCTTTAAAGTCTGTGAACACCACGTGCACTTTCTCATGGTATTCCCTTTTTTATTTATCAACTGTATGACGAGTGGAGAATATATGATCAGTAGTTGACCTTTTACATTGAAATCCACACTCATGATCCCGAATAGTTTACTCTGCATATGGATTTAACGTTGACAAAAGAATGTTGGATAAAATTTTGTATGTAGTTAACAAAACAGATATGCCTCGATAATTGCTAGAGTCTGTTTTATTACCCTTCTGATAAACAGGTACATTGATTGACTCCTTCCACTCCTCGGGCAATTCCTCCTTATTCCAAATACAATTTTTAAGTTTCTAGATCTCAGAACAAATTGTCCTACCTCCTGCTTCAATCAGTTCTGCTGGAATTTGATCAATACCTGTTGATTTTTGTCCTTTAGCTTTTCAAGAACCGACTCAATCTCAAAGGCACTGGGTTCAGGAACTATTGGCTCTGCTGTCTGTCTGCCTAACATCATTAAATCCATGTACATTCAGTTCCTGAGAGAAATGGTTCCTCCACCTAGCCAAAATACTGTGGGAATCTGCAATCAGATCACCATTCTTACTCATTACTGTATTGGTTGTAGGTTGGTAACCCTTCTTAAAATCATTGATGCCCATATAAATTCTCTGGTATTCTTTTTCTTACTGTTCATTTTAAGTTTATTAACTTTAGCTTTCATATATTCCTTCTTTTCTTTCCTGCAATGTCTAATAGCTTCACGTCTTTCATTGTTCAGATTATCTATGTTACTTTGGTTTTATCCTGTAACCACTGCATTGTAGCCTGCTTCCTTTGATTTAAAAAACGTAAACATTAATCATCAAACCATGGTTTATGTTGCTTCAGTTCATACAGACTTAGACTCTGTTTAGCTGAGGTTTTGATTTTTTTTTGTTTTCCGAAGTCCTATTTATGTCCTTGTTATCATTTAGGTTCTCCAAAGCTGCAGGCCTTTCTGAGATCTTATTCTGTTACTGTTTCCTAACGTCCAGCTCACGTAGCTTCCTGAGATTAAATCTCTCACATCAAATTTCTGTGCTGCTTGTTTACTTACTGCCAATCTTTTCCTAACTTTTGCAAGCACCAGATAGTGATCAGTATCAAAGTCAGCTCACCTGAAAGATCGTACATGGAGTATACTCGTATGCTATTTCCCATCTATCAATACATGATCATTCTGGTTGTGAGTTTTCGCCTATGGAAAGGTCGAAGTTTATTTATGAATGTCCCGGTGCGGGAACATCGTGTTCGTAACAACTGGATTTGTTTATGTGGCCAAGTTTACTACTCTAACGCCATTAGGGTTACTATACTCATGTAATCTCTCATTCCCAATTGTCGGTTTGAAAATATCCTGTCTCTCCAGTTTTTCACTAACATCTCCTTTCACAATTTTCATATGGTGCCTTGGAAAATGACGGAAGACATGCTCTAATTCCTCATAAAAACTATCCTTTGAGTCATCACGTTTCTCCTCAGTTGGTGTGTGCGCATTCCGAGCGATGATATTACATTAGCGACCTCTCAGCCCCATAGATATGATATCCTGTCACTAACTAACTTTTCTCTCTTAACTGTTGATACTATTCTCTTGTGTACGAAGGTCCTGTTCCAAATTTGTGATTTTTATTCCCTTTACCATAGAAGAAAGTTAAATCCCTTGCTCTTTCAGTGCCTTTTTTGTCCCTGTACACCCACTGAATCTAATGTATACCTCGCTACTTCCCTGGCCACTATCATATGTGACCCAGAACTATATAGGCTCCTCGCCTTCCAAGTGCCGGATCTCATGTCCCCCTTCCATTGCTTGGGTTGTACCGAAGGATCATCCCAAGTCCGAGGCCTTGTGAGATGTTTCATAACGTGATATGTTTTAAGGTGAGCTGTTGTTAGCACCTCGCCTAACCCCCAAGCTGTAAACCCTCCCCATGTCGGCTGTCCGTGACTGCTTATTCAGTGTATTCGCAGATACCCTCCATATCTGGAGTCCGTTCTTCCATCCGCAACCTGAGGACGCGCCATGCCGTGGTGAGAGGGAACGACTTATCATAGTGATTATGGTGGTGATCATTATTGTTACTATTATGAGAGAAAACCCGGAAGGCTTTTAAAATAGAAAGGCATTTTGGAAATACAATTTATGTTGAATAATGTAAAAACAAATGCGATAACCAGTAATAATAGGGCAGTTGGAATCATCTAAAATCATTCAGAATATGTCTTAACAACATACCTGGAAAGTACGATATCCAGCAACTACAGAAAGTAGATGTAATGGGCACTGTGTACGTACTTACAGAAGTACTAATGTAAAAGTAAAAATGTGTTTATCGTGGGATATAACATTACATGTTACATATATTGTAACCAGAGAAAATACGCGACATTATGTACAGTAAGGTCATCGTTGAACGGGCGCAACTGGTGGACCACCGCGATAATTCAAATACTGTTATCACTTGCGCGTTCAGG
>Ga0209628_10002624_pt1 | contig 12305 bp, 9 predicted proteins | sample TergutCu122P4_FD_187285 | JGI IMG/M metagenome (GOLD analysis project Ga0209628, IMG submission 187285) | Cubitermes ugandensis P4 segment gut microbial communities from Kakamega Forest, Kenya - Cu122 P4 (SPAdes) (version 2) | ecosystem: Host-associated > Arthropoda: Insects > Digestive system >...
TATACCGTCCCGGATAAGCAATCTATTTGTGTATCACGTTCTTTCGCCAAAGAACTTACCGCCATTGAGCCACTAACAGAAGCACTTGCCACATTTGTAAGTATGGCAGCCGAAAAACTGCGCAAACAAAACTCTCTGACGCGCCAAATGCAAATCTTCATCTTCACAAACAAACACCGGAAAGACAAGGCACAGCACTACGAGGGCAAACTTATCACATTTCCAACCGCAACCAACAGCACCATTGAAATGGTTACATTTGCCACGCAAGCACTGAAAGAAATCTACAAAAAAGATTACGGCTACAAAAAAGCCGGTGTTATACTCTACGACATCTCACCGGACACCGGAACCCAAAATATTCTTTTTGACAATATTGACCGCCCAAAACATGCTGCCCTCATGCAAACCATGGATTTACTAAATGCACAACATGGAAAAAACACCGTTTCAATAGGCGCACAAGGTACAGGAAAAATACCGGCACATCAAGAAAACATATCCCCAAGATATACAACTCATTGGAATGAAATTATGGTGGTTAAATTCAAGTGTTCCCCAACCGTGAGAACAAGCAAGCCACCCTAACCGGTGGCTTTTGCTTTTGTATAAAATTGCGCCGGTAATAAGAAAAAGTAACCAAATTCTTTATAAAACTATATATTTGCCGACATTATTTATATTTTTTTATGAATATATTAATAAATGACTATGTATAAACACTTTAACACCTATTTATTCTTACTATAATGTTGTATATAATTTGTACCATAAATTTATAATATGCTAATAATCAAAATACTTCATCTTAAAACCTTGAAACTTTTGAATTTTAAACATTTTTTTTTGCCGGTGCTTCTTTTTTGCTTACCTTTGGGCTGTAATGGCTATAAACATTCAACGATTCCTAATGTGTATGTTTCTTTTTCTGTGTCTCCCAATGATGTTTTATTTCTTGATTTAAATGTTCCCGGAGGAAGTATGTATTTTACAGGCGGGGTAAACGGCGTAGTAGTTTATAGAATAGGCGAAATAGAAGGATTCAGCGCTTTCGACCGGGCATGCCCTTACGATTGGGATGATCCAGACGAACCGCGAGTTTGGGTTGAAAATGGAATTACCCTAAAATGCGAAAAATGTGGCTCTATATTTAATATTTTAGACGGAACCGTAATTAAGGGTCCATCAAAGTATCCATTAAAGCAATATTATACCAATTATGACGGGTATCAGCTAAGAGTGCATAGTTAGTATAATTAAAAACTATTTTATCCGCACGTTTTGTAAAATAGGGTAGTCTCGTTTGACGGAACAATAATGTTGTGAGAAACAGTAGATAATTGTTCTTCAGTAACTTCAAAATAGTATTTCTTGTCATCCTGAAATCTTTCCACGCTATGAAATATTTCCGAAAGTGCTAAAGTTGTTGCACGGTCTTCAAGTTTAATCTCATTCTTTAATAAAATAGACGCTACACTGTTTTTTACTTTTTGCAACGCATGTTCTATTTTAGTTTTTTGAAAGAAAGAATAAAGATATTGATCCAGAGCATCATTTGCTTTTTGAAGAGAAACGCCATCAGCAGGGCGTCCGGAAATCATAAAAATGCCCGGATCGTAAGTAGCTGTAACAGACGCTGAAATATCGGTAAAAAGATGATTTTTTTCTACAAACTCTTGACATAAGAAAGAAGATTTTCCCGTGCCTAACATGTCGGAAAGCAAATCTAAAGCATAGAAATCCTGTGCCAAACGTCCACCCATTTTCCATCCTTTCACCAGCATATCGTAAGGAACGCGGCGAGATACTTCTATTTTTTTTGAGATAGTTTGGGGAGGCTCTTGCGGAATATTTCTGTCAATATCTCCCCTTTGGGGAATAGAGCCAAACCATTTGTCTGCCATGATTACTATATCTTCAAAACGAACATTCCCGGCAATGGCAATTACTGCATTTTGCGGGGCATAATAATTATGATAAAATGTTTTAATAATATCCATATTAACCGTTTCAATATGGGAAGGTTCTTTGCCGATGGGTAACCATTGGTAGGGATGTTTTTCAAAAACGGCTTCGTTAAAAAGCATCCACATATCGCCATAAGGTTTATTCAGAAAATGCTCCTTAAACTCTTCAACAACTACGTTTTTTTGCACTTCCAACTCTTTTTGATTAAAAGCAAGTTCCAACATTCTATCCGATTCTAACCACATTACAGTTTCTATGTTATTGGCAGGCAATGTGGTATAATAGCATGTAACATCGTCGGTGGTGTACGCGTTATTTTGTGCCCCCACTTTATCTAACGGAACGTCATATTCAGGAATATTTTTCGATCCACAAAACATGTAATGTTCCAGTAAATGCGCTAATCCGGTTTGATTAGGATCTTCATCTCTTGACCCCGCAAAATAACAGACAAAACAAGATGCCAAAGGAGTATTATGGTCTTCGTGTACTATCAAACGCAAGCCATTAGAAAATATATGGCGCTTAAAAGGAATGGGCATTCGTTACATTTTAAAAATTCTTACGTCAATCCCCTCCTTGGCTAATGTTGATAATTTTTCCAAATTAGTATCGCTATAATGAATAGGATAAAGGATTTTAGGCTTGATGATTTTTGCTGCACTTATGGCCTGGTCAACTGTCATCGTATAAGGCTGATTAATAGAAAAGAAAGCTGCATCAATATTTTTTAGTTGGGCCATCTCCGGCATATTTTCACTGTCACCGGAAATATAAATGCGCGATCCGCCTAACGTAATGATATATCCGTTATCACGATTTTTGGGATGATAAATATCTCTGCCTGCCGAAGTATTATAAGCAGGAACCGCTTCAATATCTATAATGTAGTTAACATGAACGCCGTTTTGCAATACGATACCTGTTCCTAATATATTATGTACAGATTCGTTACAAAAAATTACAGTATTCGGCGTTGAAATGTCGGCAATAGCGTTTTTATCCAAATGGTCGTAATGTTCGTGCGTGATAAGAATTACATCCGCTTTCGGAAGCATCTTATAGTCAATACCTTCATAATTAACAGGGTCAGAATAGAGGGTAGTTTCTTCATAAGTTATATAGAAACTAGCATGTTTAATAAAATGAATGCCAATTTCTTCGGCATTCATTGATAAAAATGAATCGGATTCAAGTACTTGCATAAACAATGGGTTCATAATAAATAAACTTAAGATAAAAATTAACAACCTGCCTATTTTCATAAAAACTTTGATTTGTTTGGGCGCAAAAATATTAATTTATATGGTTTAAATGAATAATCTCTTTATAAAAATTTTGGAATTGCCGACCAATAACCTCTATGGAGAAATTTGCTACGGCATAATTTCGTGCAAGAGTACTATCAAATTTTTCAGCATGTTGTAACATAAATTCTATTTTCTCAACAAGTTGAATCACATTTTGGGGTTCTACAAAGATCCCTGTTTTCTCATTTACTATCTCTGAAATTCCTCCTACGGGTGTTGTAATGACAGGTTTTCCGCAACTTAATGCTTCTAATATTACACAAGGAAGGTTTTCATAGTTTGAAAATAACAGAAAGAAATCACATTCTCCCATTTTTCTTGCTACTTGTTCTTCAGGCATACTTCCTAAAAAATGTACAAATTTTTCAAGAGCATTGTCTCTTACATATCTTTCCGCATGGTAGTTTTTAAATTCGCCAATCACTTCTAAGATAAAATCTGTTCTTTTCGTACTTAACAATTTAATACCCTCTAAAATTCCCGAAATATTTTTTGCATGATCATGTAAGGTAGACACGTGAAGGATTTTTTTGGAAAAATTATTTTCTTTTTGCGGAATAAACAGATCCGTATTCACTACATTATAAATTACGGCACTCTTTTTTACAGGAAATAATTCTTGAATAGCATGTAATAAATTTTCAGAGACTGTAGTAATTCCCGATAGTGTAATGAATATTTTTTTAAGTTTTTTTTGTGTGGATTTAGTAATTAAGGATTTGTTGTAGGAATTATAGATACTCCAATGTTCGGTTAGCAGTAATGGGATTTTCCACTGATTACTCCATTTTACAGCCAAATTACCTAACGGAAGCGCCACATGTAAATGGATCATCTCAGGTTTTCCAAATAGTTTCTCTATATGCTTCATCCCTTTATAGTAATAATACCGCTCACAAATTTTCATCCACAATCTTCCCACCAAAGAGGTTCTGGTTGTAATAAAATATTCAACCATAATGTGATTATCGGCATCTTGCTCTTTTGTAGAGAGAGTTGATACAGCCATGCTATGCCTACGCTTTGCTTTAGTTTGTATTACTTTTAAGGTAATACTCTTCTGAAATTTTGAAATGGCAGCAATATGTTTTTCAATAAAGTTTCCGCTATATGGCATCATTTCATTTGGAAACCAGGAGGGAAGATGAAGAATGTACATGGTTAAAGTTTATAAATTGAGATTTTACTTTTGGCGAAAATATATAAAAGGAGTCTTTGGAAGCGTTATTGAAAATTTTTCAGAAATTCACATTTTTCTATAAAATAAACAAATTTTGAGAAAAATATAAAAAAAATGTATTTTCGCAACCTTTATTTAAAATATAAACACTCTGTTTTTTAAGAAAATAAGATTAAAGAAATCAGATATTTAAACAAAATTAAAAATGAGCATCTACTCAACATCTGTAAAAAATCCCATTACTACCGTATTAATTTACGTAGCGATTGCAATTATTGGATTCTATTCTCTTTCCAGACTGGCCGTTGATTTTTTGCCGGATTTGGGCAGCAATACCATTATCGTATTTGCCTCTTACAACGGCGCAAGTCCATCGGATATTGAGAATAACGTAACCAAGCCCCTTGAAAATGTGCTTACTACGGTAAGCGATTTAAAGCACATTACTTCCAGCTCTCGTGAAAATTATTGCATGATCACTTTAGAGTTTCAATATGGAATTAATATTGATGAAGCGACCAACAATGTGCGGGATAAGTTGGATATCGTTACGCCGATGCTCCCCGACAACGTGGATAAACCTTTTATTTTTAAATTCAGCGCACAGGATATTCCCATTATGATGCTTTCGGTGGAGAGCAAAGAAAGTACCAGCGCCTTGTATAAAATATTAGATGATAAAGTTTCCTCGCCTGTTAGCAGAATCAACGGCGTGGGTACGGTTTCCATTATGGGGGCACCTCAACGCGAAATTGATATCTATTGCGACCCTTATAAATTAGAATCTTACGGTTTAACCATTGAACAGATTACACAGCGGGTAAGTATGGAAAATTTGAGTGTGCCGCTGGGAACCATGGATATCGGCTCGCAAACCTATTCTATGAGAGTACAGGGAGAATATCCCGATGCCAAACTGATGAACGATATTGTGGTGGGCAGTTTCAACAATCAAAATGTTTACCTGCGTGATGTGGCGCAGGTAAGCGATACTATTCAGGAGAAACTACAGGAAGCCTATACCAACGGAAAACAGGGCGCTATGATCATTATTCAAAAACAATCGGGCGCCAATTCGGTACAGATTTGCAATAAAATCAATGAAATGATGCCCGAATTGCAAAAAACACTCCCGCCGGATGTGAAGATCTCCTCTATTTTCGATACTTCGGAAAGTATTATCAATACGATTAACAGTTTGAAAGATGCGATTGTAGTAATTTTAGTATTGGTTGTTTTTATCATTATTATATTTTTGGGCAGATGGCGGGCTACCTTTATTATTGCGATGACTATCCCCGTTTCGCTGATTGCCTCTTTTATTTATTTGTTAATATCGGGAAACACCATCAATATTATCTCTCTCTCATCATTAAGTATTGCCATTGGGTTAGTGGTAGACGATGCCATTGTTGTGCTGGAAAATATTAGCAGACATATTGACAGAGGAAGCAAACCGAAATCGGCAGCGGTTTTTGCCACCAGCGAAATCTCCTTAGCCGTAATTGCCTCCACTTTAGTAATTTTGGCAGTCTTCATGCCCCTCACCATGTTGGGAGGTATGTCGGGAATACTATTTCGCCAGCTGGGTTGGATTGTAAGTATTGTAATCTTTATTTCCATGGTTGCCGCCTTAACCCTAACGCCCATGATGTCGGCTTATATACTGAAACCTAACACAAATCGGGGAAAAGGGTTTATGAAACTTTATGCTCCTATTGAAAAAGCGCTGGGAAAATTGGATGCGGGTTACGGAAAACTTTTAAGTTGGGCGGTACATCACAAATTAGTAGTCGTGGTAATGGCATTGCTCGTTTTTCTTTCTTCCATGGTGTTGTTAAAAATTATTCCATCTGAATTTTTTCCGGTGCAGGACAATGCGCGTATTGGAGTTACTATAAAATTTCCTGTGGGTACCAGAATGGAAACGTGCAGAGATTTTGCCAAAGAGTTTGAAAGTAATTTGCGTAAGGAATATCCTGAAATTACGCGAATAACTTTTAGCGTGGGGCAGCCTGCCGAAACCAATACCTGGGGAAGGTTTCAGGATAACGGCTCCCATATTATTTCCATGACCGTTAAGATGGTGAAAAAAACGGAAAGGAAAAGGGGAATTCAGGAGATTGCCGACGGAATCAGAGAGAAACTGAAACAATATCCGGAGATTAATACTTATGCGGTAAACACAGGCGGCGGTATGATGGGCGGGCAGAGCAATGTTACCGTTGAAGTTTACGGACAAGATTTTGCCACTACCGATAAATTTGCTGCGGAAATAGCAGAGAAGATGCGCGGGGTAAAAGGATGTACCGAAGTAAATATCAGCCGCTCGGAATATGCTCCTGAAATTCAGGTGGATTTTGACAGACAGAAATTGGCAGAAAACGGACTCAATTTAGCTACTGCTTCTACTTACATTCAAAATCGTTTTAGAGGAGCCATAGCTTCCTATTATCGTGAAGACGGCGATGAGTATTATATCAGAGTGCGCTATGCCCCTCAATTTCGTCAAAATATTGAGGCAATTGAAGATATAACCGTTTACAATGCTATGGGCAATCCTATAAAAGTGCGTGAATTGGGAAAGGTAGTAGAAAGATTAACCCCGCCGACCATTGAACGCAAAGACCGCGAACGTGTGGTAAATGTAGTGGGAATTGTAGGAAAAGGCGCTGCATTGAGCCAACTTGCAGATGCTGCCAAGCAAATATTGAAAGAAACAGAAGCCCCTCCCGGAATTACCACTATGATTTCCGGAACTTATCAAGACCAACAGGAATCATTCAGAGACCTGTTACTGTTAATGGCTTTAATTGTTGTATTGGTTTATATTGTAATGGCTTCGCAATTCGAGTCGTTCACTTATCCGTTTGTAATCATGTTTTCCGTTCCGTTTGCACTGACCGGCGTTTTAATCGGGCTTGCGCTTACAAAAACGGCTATTGGCTTAATGGCCATGCTGGGAATTGTGATGTTGATTGGAATTGTGGTAAAAAACGGAATTGTATTGATAGACTACACGATTTTGTGCCGCGAGCGGGGTATGGAGATTAACGATGCCGTAGTAACCGCAGGGCACACCCGTTTGCGTCCCGTATTAATGACCTCATTAACCGCAATCTTTGGAATGTTACCGTTAGCGCTGGGCAAAGGGGAAGGCGCTGAAATGTGGAACGCCCTCGGTATGACCGTTGCCTGGGGATTGTCGTTCTCTACTTTAATTACATTAGTGCTGATTCCTGTTTTGTACGCAAGTTTTGCGCAGTTTGGCGTATGGAGAAAGAAAAGAAACCATAATAATTAATGAGCCAACTATGTGAGTTATTGAATTAGTGATACATGCCCCTTTCATTTGCCATAAAGGGATTAAAAATATGGACAGAATAAAGGTTAATGATGCTCCCACTACAGATTTAATAACTAAAATTTTTAACTTCCCTATAGCTGCAAAAAAATGTCCATACACGCTTGAAAAAGCATTGGCTAAAATACCGGGGCTCATTAGCAAAATAATTTGCTTTATGTTCAAAAATTCATTTGTAAATATATATCCATAAACACTTTTTGGTAACAATAAAATTATAGATAAACACACAAACGATAAAATAATGCTGAAAAATGAGGCCGTAACAACCCCTTTCTTTGCATTTACAGTATTTCCTTCCCCAACAATTTTTGAATACTGAACCATAGAGATGCTTTTACTGATAATGAGAATAGACTCGGAAATGGCAATACCTACCGAAAAAATTCCTAATGATACCTCATTTAAGTAGAGATAATAAAATTAGAAACTTAAACGCGTTACGAAAAAATGAAAAAAATTACTTAATTCATTTTGAAAGCCATACTTAAAAGTTTGTTTACTGACCTGAAAATCAAATTTTAATTTAATATCTCCTACAATTTTTCTTGTAAATAAATACGCTATAATGATTACTCCTGCAAGAGAAAAAATGTAAGCATAAAAATAGGCAAAATAACTCTCTTCAACTTTTGTTTGATACAACAAAACCATAAAAAATAGCAACAATGAAGGTTGTAGTATAGTTAACAAGTTAAAATATTTAATTTTTTGCAGACCAATGTATAATGCCTGGTGAAAGGTGAGATATCCCGTTAAAATAGAAGCCACAAATAGAAAAAGCAGTAAAGAATTATTATCAAAAAAGTAACATAATAAAACTCCCAGCGATGAACTTATAAAAGTCCATAAGCAAGCCTGTGCATACAATTTTGAAGGACCCACTTTGCCTACAAAGAAAGCAATGCTACTATTCGTGAAAATATTCATAAAGATAGCAATGAGGCTTAGATTTGCCATAAAAATAGCTTGATAGCCTTTTCCCTCTGCGCCCCAAAAACGAGTAATATAAATGACAATGAGAAAATTAAGGAGCAGAATGGCAGATTTACTTAATATGGTTAGTATTGTATTTTTGTACACAAATATCTTGCTCATTGTTCCCTATTAATAAGATTAAATTTTGCAGGAGTTTATTAAATCTTAATTATACGAAAAAACTTTCTTTTTATTATAATTTTCACATCAAAAAAGATATATCTTCGCAAACTTTTTTATTTATTATTTAAAATAGCCCGTTTTTATTTTAAAATATTTTAAACCAAGTTTTTATGAATATTACCTACGAAAAAGTAGCTGAAAATGTACAGGTATTATATATTGAAATTCAGAAAGCAGATTATACGGAAAATGTTGAAACTGCTTTAAAAAAATATAGAAAAACAGCGCAGATTCCAGGATTTCGCATAGGCCATGCTCCTATAGGATTCATTAAAAGAATGTATGAGAAACCATTAATTTCAGATGAAGTAAATAAAATAGTCAGTGAAAACTTATATGAGTATTTTAAGAAAAACAATATTGATATCATGTTTGAACCAATGTTGTTGGAAGAAAAATCAACGATAGACTTTGAAAATAATGAAGATTTCGTTTTTTCGTTCGAATTTGCTGTTCAACCTGAGTTTGAAGTGGATCTTGCCGCATTACCTCTCATAAAGGTATTTAAGATTACAGCCGCTAAAGATGAAATAGATGATTTTATCTACCAGATGAGAAAACGTTACGGCGATTATGTGAATCCTGAAGCCATTGAGGATGACGATTATGTATCTGTAAAATGGGATGATAACGAAAATAGATTCTTCTTTGTAAAAGATTTAACCCCAAAAGGAAAAAAATGGTTTCTTGGTAAAAAAACGGATGATATTGTTCATGTTACATTTAGCGAATTATTTACTTCTGAAGAAAATCTTTCAAAATTCTTGAAAAAGTCTGAAGATAAGGTTGATATAACTAATATAGGGGAGGCCGACGTGAAAATTATCTCTATTGGGCGTGTAAACTTAGCAAAAATGGATGAGGAGTTTTTCAAAAAAGCATTTCCGGATGGGTCGATTAATTCCATTGCAGCATTAGAAAAACATGCCGAACAACAAATTGAGGCGCAATGGAAACAGGAGTCCGACAAAAAATTTATGAATGATGCCATCACTTTGTTGATCCAAAATGTAAATATTACCTTGCCTGAGGATTTTATAAAACGCTATATTCTTAAAAATAACAGTGAAATTACCGATGAAAAGTTAACACAAGAGTGGAGCAAATTTTTAGAATCATTTAAGTGGCAATTGATAGAAAACAGATTAGGAAAAGAGGCAAATATTGAGGTTACTTCAGATGAGATTAAAGATTATCTTCGCCTATTCTATTATCAAAACTACTTCATGCAATTCAATTTAGCTGATGTTGAGGAGCGATTAAATCAATTGGTTGAAGAAGCTATGAAAGACCAAAAGCAAGTTAAACAGTTGTATGACCAACTTTTTGATCATAAAATAATGTTGTTGCTTCAATCCGGAATGAATACAGAAGAATTATCCGGCGATTTCAGTCAGTTTGTAGCGTTTATGACAGGAACAGACCCTGTTAGTAACAAAGCAGAGGGTAAAAAGCAGAAGGAAGCAGAGAAAAAAGTTAAAGAAGAAGGAGATGGCAGAAAAGCAGAGCCTGTAAAAACAAAACGCTCGCCGGCGAAGAAAAAAACAGTATAATCAACTCCCCTGCTTACAAAAGTTTAATTGTATGTTGACATTAGAGACGTAAATAAAGGTTTTTTTAACTTGTAAATATTATGAAAAACGAGTTTCTCAAATATGCCGTAAAGCACCACGGAATTAGCAGTTTAAGGTTAGAGCAATATCAGTCTATCTCCAAGAACTATTTAACTCCTTATATTATTGAAGAACGCCCCATGAATATCACACAGCTAGATGTATTTTCAAGATTGATGAAAGACCGTATCATCTTTTTGGGAGTTCCTATTTATGATGATGTGGCAAACATTATTCAGGCTCAGTTATTGTTTTTAGAGTCTCAAAGTGCTGATCAGGATATTCAAATTTATATTAATTCACCGGGAGGAAGTATTTATGCCGGATTGGGCATATATGATACTATGCAGTATTTAAAACCTGATATCCATACCATCTGTACGGGCATTGCAGCATCAATGGCTTCTGTGTTGTTGTGTGCCGGTGCTAAGGGTAAGCGTTTTGCACTCCCTCACTCGAGAGTAATGATTCATCAACCTATAGGGGGGGCCGAGGGGCAGGCTTCAGATATAGAAATTCAGGCACAGCAAATTCAAAAACTTAAGAAAGAATTGTATGAAATTATTGCTCATCACAGCGGTAAAACATTCAATGAAGTGTGGAAAGACAGCGATCGCGATTACTGGATGATTGCTTCGGAAGCAAAAGAATATGGCATGATTGATGAAGTGTTGCTAAGACAGTAGTAATTAGCACTATTTTACTCCATGAAAAACAATATACTGCACTTTCAGCATCCAATCTATAATATTATTAGGAAAGTAGCGGAAGAGAGAAAACTCAATACATTTGCTGTAGGCGGTGTGGTGCGTGATCTGTTTTTGAATCGCTTTTCAAAAGATATTGATATATTAGTAATTGGCAGTGGTATTGAACTGGCTCAAGCAGTGGCTAATGAGATTTCCCCTATCATGGAAGTACATGTTTTTAAAAATTTCGGCACAGCGCAGTTTGTTTTTGAAGGCGCCGTTATTGAGTTTGTAGGTGCCAGAAAGGAATCCTACAACTTTAATTCCCGTAAGCCAACAGTTGAAGATGGCACTTTGGAAGATGATCTCTCCCGACGTGATTTTACAATAAATGCTATGGCTATAGGTATTTCCGGTGAAAAAAGCGACGAATTGGTTGACTTGTTTAGCGGACTTAAAGACTTGCAAGATAAACTTTTACGAACACCTTTGAACCCTGATAGTACGTTTTCAGATGATCCATTACGCATGCTGCGTGCTGTGAGATTTGCTTCTCAATTGGGATTTACAATCGAGAAAAAGACCTTTGCTGCTATGATGCGAAATGCTCATCGCTTGGAAATCATATCAAAAGAGAGGATGGTAGATGAATTTAATAAAATACTGCTCTCCAAAAAACCTTCCGTAGGTATTAATCTTTGCGATGAAAGCGGGCTATTAGCGCAATTTCTTCCTGAATTATCTGCCTTAAAAGGAGTGGAATATGTGAACGGCAAGGGACATAAGGAAAATTATCTGCATACTTTGCAAGTGGTAGATAAAATTGCGCTGGTTAATACAAACTTATGGCTGCTGTGGGCTGCTTTATTGCACGATATTGCCAAACCAGTTACCAAAAGGTATGACGAAAAATCGGGTTGGTCGTTTCATGGACATGAGTATATTGGCTCTAAAATGGTAAAACGCATTTTCAACGGTTTAAAAATGCCTGCCAATGAAAAAATGCGATATGTTCAAAAA
>Ga0209628_10002625_pt1 | contig 12304 bp, 12 predicted proteins | sample TergutCu122P4_FD_187285 | JGI IMG/M metagenome (GOLD analysis project Ga0209628, IMG submission 187285) | Cubitermes ugandensis P4 segment gut microbial communities from Kakamega Forest, Kenya - Cu122 P4 (SPAdes) (version 2) | ecosystem: Host-associated > Arthropoda: Insects > Digestive system...
CAAATACAATGTCGTTTAGTTAAGAAAATATTCTTCGTGTCTTTCTGTCTTCGTGCCTTCGTGTTTACTCTAAAAAACGCGCTTGCGCGCAAAAAATGAACACGAAGACATGAAGACACGAAGATTGAAAAATTACTTAACTAAACGACATTGAAATCAAATATGAAATTAAAACATTAAGATAAAAAGTTATGATATTAAAAAAAATCATATTGCATAACTGGAAAAACTTCCAAAAATGTGAAGTTGTTTTATCGGAACGCTGCTTCATTATTGGTGCAAACGCATCGGGAAAGTCTAATTTTATTGATGCATTGCGTTTTTTGCGTGATATTGCCAAACAAGCAGGTGGTTTGCAAAGTGCGGTCGAAGAACGAGGTGGAATTACAAAAATCCGTTGTCTTGCCGCCCGAAAAAAAACCAACGTATCTATAACTGTTGAATTGGGCAACCCGAACGAAGAACGAAATATTTGGCGTTATCATCTTGATTTTTCTCATATTGGCGGTGGTGTAATAAAAAATCAAGTTAAAATTAATTCGGAAGAAGTTTTTTCGTACAATGAAAACAAATTCGTCCTTCAACGAGGCACAATGTTTGCAAACAGTAAAGTAAAAGATGACGAAGAAACATTAAAATATACTCATTTAGAACAAGCAACCGCAAACAAAGATTTTAGAGAGCTGCAAAGTTTTTTTCAAGACATTGAATATCTCAACGTTATTCCGCAAATGGTGCGAGAGTCGTCTTCAATGCTATATTCTTCCTCAAAAGAAGATTATTATGGCAGGAATTTTTTGGAACGATTGTCAAAAATAAATGAAAAAACAAGAAATTCATATTTTAGAAAAATCAATGAGTTTTTAAAAATTACAGTTCCTCAATTAGAAGAATTAAAATATGTTCCAGACAAAATGGGAATACCTCATTTAGAAGCAAAATATAAACATTGGCGAGATAAAGGAAGTAAGCAGCAAGAAATGCAATTTTCTGATGGTACTTTGCGCTTGATTGGCTTTTTGTTTGCTTTGATTGATAATAATGGGGTAATATTGCTTGAAGAACCCGAAATAAACTTAAATTCCGGTATCGTTTCTCAATTACCTGCTTTTATTGCTAAAATTCAAAGAAATAAAAAAACAAAAGGCGAGTCGCAAATTTTAATTACAACTCATAGTTATGATATGCTTGCCGATGCCGGTATTTCCTCTGACGAAGTGCTGCTTTTAGAAAATTCCACAGAGGGAACAGAAGTTAAAAGAGTTAGCGATATTGTTGAAATAAAAGCAGTTATTGATGCTGGATTAACGGTTGCGGATGCTGTAATTCCAAAAACAAAACCAAAAGAAATAGATAAATTATCTCTATTAACTCTTTTTTGATTATGGACAAAATAAGATTGTACATTGTAGGGGAAGACCGTGCAACATACGCCGTCATCAAAAAAATACTATCTCATTGTTCTGATAATTTTGAAATTATTTTGGAATTACCTGCTCGCGGAGGAGAAGTAAAAAATAAAATTTCAGAATTTAATAAATTATCTGAAACTTACCCTGTAATACTTTTGATAGATTTAGACAGCAATAATTGCGCACCTGAATTATTACAGCAACTTATAACAAATAAAAACGATAACTTCATATTCAATATTGCTGTTGATGAAGCAGAGGCATGGTTAATGGCAGACAGAGAGGGATTTGCTGATTACTTCAAGATAAATTTAAAAGAAATGCCTATTGCTTGTCAAACAAAACAAGGCGGCAGAAAAGCGTTAACTGAAATGAATTTTGACTATAAGTCAAGTATGTATTTGACACACGATTTAATAAAAAAGAGCCGAAGTTCGGAATTTATTCAACAACTTACACCCAAAAAAGGAGCTACCAAAGGACCTGAATACAATGATTGTATTTTACCTTTCATTCAAAATAAATGGGACATCGATAATGCCGCGCAAAATTCGGATAGTTTGAGTAGAATGATTTTAAGAATAAAAAATCTTTTGAAACCATAGAATATAATGGCGAAATAATTTAACTTCGCAACCCTTGCATCATTCGTTTAATTTTACGCACAATGCTCCGTTCCGCAAACGGCAACATATCGCCCAACAATTCCTTGTATTCGGGCAGTAAATCGGGGTAACGCCTGGCAATTGTTTCCAAAATTGTGAGTGCATGGGTTTTTACGCCAATGGGCGTGGTCATTGAACGCAACAGATTTACGCATGTGTCGAACAATTCGCCCTCGCGAGTGGCATTTTTTGGCAAATACATTGCCAACCAACGCAGCAGTTCGCGTGTGTGTCCGGTGTGGGTGGCGCGGGGAATAAATGCAATAATTTCATCAACGCGGCTGTCGATAGCAGATGTATTGTGTGGCAAATAATGCGAAATAATCCAAGCACAATAGCGAGCCTGCGGTTGCCGGTGCGAAAGCGCCGTGCTAAGCACAAAATCGAAACTCACATCGCCGCGTTTGAGCGTTGCGAGCATGTGCGGCATTGCAAAATGAATGCTTTGCAGGTTTTGTAGGAATTGTTGTTCGTGGGAGGTCATGTTGGACATTTTGAGATTTCAGACTTTTAGTGCAAATTTATGTAATTTTGTATTTCCAATTTTAATCATTCAAAAACACCCCATTCAATAATTCCCCCCGCAACATATTTTTCTCTTTGGCAGCAGCAAACAGCCTGCGAATTGCCTGTTTGCCAAGTGCGCCAAGGTTGCTGCTAAATTCGTTGACAAACAAATCAATGTGTTGCTGCATCACGCCGCTATCCATTTCTTGCGCGAGCGAACGAATGTATGGCAGAGCTTCGTTTATATGACTTTTTCCGTACCGAATACTTTCGCCAATCAATTGATTTACAGTTTGTTTTATATGTTCCGGCAACGATTTTTTTATTACAATTCCCCCCAGCGGGACAGGCATTTTGTAGTGTTGTTCCCAAAAATTGCCCAAATCGCAGAGTTTTTGAAATCCGCGTTCGGCGTATGTAAAACGGTTTTCGTGAATAATCACTCCGGCGGCAACTTCGCCGCGTTCAATTGCCCGCTCAATTTCGGAAAAAACATAGAATTTTTTATTCCCAAATTCGGGGTAAGCCAATGAAAACAGCAAATGCGCCGTGGTGTGTTCGCCCGGAATTGCAACAGGCATACAGGGAGCAATGCGGTTTTCGTTTCCCTGTTTGCAAATAAATAAAGGTCCGTTGGCAAAGCCCAAAGCGCTGCCGGTATCGAGAATTTGATACTGATTTAAAACCTGCGCAATAGCAAAAAAACTCAGTTTTGTAATATCCAAATCGCCCTGCAAAGCCCGTTGGTTGAGTTCCTCCACATCGGCAATGTGAATTTCAAAATCCAAACCCTGCATGTCGATGCGTTTATTCACAAGCGCCTCGAAAATAAGCGTATCGTTGGGGCAGGAGGAGAAGCCTAAGTGTAGTTTCATGTTGAATAACTGAATAATTGAATAATTGAATAATTGAATAATTGAATAATTGAATAATTGAATAACTGAATAACTGAAAATTTAAAGATTATCATAAAGTAATTTTTTATCCTTTGCGCTATTTTCTTCTTTAATCACTTGTTCAAGTATTATAAAATTTTCGTTCAAAAACCCATTTAGTTCATTAAACAAGTTTGCATAATAAGGTGTACTTTTTTTATTTCCAAACGTTCCCCAATAGTCAAGTCTAAGAACAGGGGTATTGTCCTTTTGCTCGAACCAAAACTTAAAATAATGATAAGGTCGTCCAAAAAATGGTGTAATTGACTTTCATTGTGGTATATATAAAAAAAACGACCCGCACATTTGAGCATTGTAAAGAGGCTTTGCGGGTACTGGTGCGACAAAAGTACAACAAAGTTTTTAATCCACAAAATAAAACATAAAAAACTTTCCGTATGCGCAAATTGGTGGTTATATCATACGCAAAAAATTTTGTTTATAATTCAAGTTGCAAAACTTACATTTTTTTAAGGGTTAGTTATCAACAGAAGAAACAAAAGATTTTTCACAAAAACATCTTTATGTTTCATTTGCTTGATACTTTGGATTTTTCTTTTCGATATGTGGAACAAGTCCGTACTTGTTATTTCCGTCTGTTCCGTTGCCAAAAATTAGATATAGGTTGAAAAATGGCACTAATAACCACCAACCGCTATAATTGACATCGTGTGACCGTTTTACTGCTTGAATGAACATAAAAATCAATAAAATGCTTGGGATAACATGAAAATCAACATTTTGTATTATTTTATGACGTACCTCGATATTTGAATATCCCGCCAACACTTTTCCGCTTTCGGTTTTCGGGCAAGAATCATAATTTGATTTATCCCAATAAATGTAAACAGCGTGAAAAATCAGCCAAACAGCGATGCAAAGAAATAGGCGAAAGAAAAACGCCTTGCGTGTGATACGCCCTTGTGTTTGGAACAAACTGTATTCTACATTGTTTTCTTTTTCGTAGGGGATTGCCCCGACTTCGTTACTTTTAGCCATAATTATTACCAAGTCATTATTTTAACTTCTAATTTTCTAACACTTAAAATATCCATTGTGCCTGTTCGGTAAGCATAAAAAGATTCATTTTGCCCTTGTTCAAGGATATACCGCATAGGTCTTATATCTTCATCGGCATCTAAAACATTTAATACTATTTCCAAATCGTAATTTGTTCGATTGTCAATATCTATCGCCATTGTTTTACCCGACAAATAATCGTAACTATATGTATTGTGAACATTATATTTTACAATATCTTGCTTTTTTTCTTCCGATAAATCCCACACACCGCTATATTCGGAAGTCATATCAAGTACAAAGGTAAATTGCTTACATTGCTTTTTATAGTCGGCTATTTTCTTTGCTTCACGTTCCAACGATTCATAAGTCATTGGTTGTCGTGGGTTTTCTGGTGTTGCATTTCTAACCGCTTGCAACATATCTTGTGCATTTAGTGCGGTGTATTTTGCCATTATTTTGTCTATAAATCCCAAAAGTTTGGGAGCGGCAAAAGAAGTTCCGAACCAAGGTTCGGGGGTTACATCAATAGTTGTAGTTAATGTATGTTTGGCGTTGGTGTTGTTTGAATATAAAATATCCGTCTTGGTATCGAAAGCATTTACTAAAACCATATTTTTTTGTAAGGATTGTAACGTGTTATTATCTAATTCACTTATCACATTTTGCAAATTATACATTCCATCATTGCCTGATGCTTTTGTAACAACAAAATTTGATACGCCTTTTCTCCTCATTTTATCAAAACAAACAGCCAATTCTTTTAAACTTTCTTTGTATTCGATTTGGTAACTTTCTCGGCTACTTTCGGTTACATCTCTAAATAGGTCGCGCTTATTTTTCTTTCGCAAACCCACGCCAAAAGACATATTTATCAACGTAACCTCGTTGTTGTCGGCAGTTTCTACAATATTCAATAAATCCGTACAAATAGAATTTGCCGTAATCATTGTTTTAAATGCTTTCCAATATTCGCCTGTCTTTGTTTCGGCTTGTATATCATTCATTATTGCGCGGTTTATACTGTGAATTGAACTACTGTGTCCGTATTTTGAAAAAGTTCTTTTCACTCCGTTTCCGTGTGTTGTAAGCATTGATTCTACCATATCTTTGAAATTATCCAAGATATAAATTTCCGCCGAAAATTGATTTGCTGTATTCAAAAACGCATATTCAACATCTTCTCTTTGCCGTATTTGTGCAATAAAATCATTCTCTTTTCCCTCGGCAACTTGTACAAGATAATAATTGAAAACGGGCATTTGTTCTATGATTTTTCCGCCGTTTTGTTCAATAATTGCCTGTGCTTGCGGTTGGGAAACCGCATTGCTGAAAAAAAGCAAACATTGTCCTGTAACAGCTTCTATTTCATAATCTTTATCATTTTCGGTATAAGTAACGATTTTGAGCGGTGGGTATTCGCCATCAAAAATTATATTTTTCGTTTGCTTGTTACCGCAACTGAAAAATAGTAAAATTGCTAACAGATAAGCAAATACAGATAATATGTGTTTCATAAATTACTCCGTTTTTATAAGTTTTTCATTTTTCAATTTTTCAAAAACTTTCCGCATTGCTTTATATTCTGCTTGCAAAGCATCAATATCACAGTCGCAGTTGTTTACGATAGTGTCTTTCGTAATAATTTCGTCAATTCGGCGTATTTGTTTTATTGTTTGTCTTTTTTGTATAACAATCAAATCACTTGTAAAATCAAAACTACCATTGTTCCCTACTATTATTGATTTTGACAACCGAAATTCAGTAATTCCGTGCGGTGGAACTGCACGATATTCTGTTTGAGCGAAAAATTTATTGATGTCTTTTATCGCAAAACTTGCCGAAAAATCGCTGTTATTTTGAATTTTGATAATTCGAGTTATTTTATTTTGCCCCGAAAAACTCTTTGAGGAAAAATTATTACAAATATAACGCAACTCATTTTCATCGTTTATACTATTCCGAGATTTGTAATACAAATTATAAATACGTTTGTACAAATTATTATGAGAATTTACCAAACTTTGTATTGGCGATGAAATATTTTCGTCAAAATGAATGTAATCTTGTACAATGCTGTAACTCGCCAATGTATCAGCATCTTCATAGCGAGTAATCCACTCTGATTTTTTTATTTTTTCTTGCTTACAATCGGGAGTGCAGGACAACAACAATAAAGTTGTCATCGCTGTAATGCCAATTATTAAATATTTAACTTTCATCGCTTGCCTTATGGATTTGCGTATTTATTGTATGTATTGTAACGATTAATCAACTCGCGCCAATATTGCTTTTGTGGCTCTGATAAAAAATCAAAACAATCAAAAGAATTGATTTTATCAATTTTCCCTTGTGCTTGTTCTAAAATTTCGTTACGTTTAAGCATTTCTAATTGTTCAACACTAATATTGGGCGGAAGCAATTTGCGTAACTCACGAATGTTTTCAATCAGCGAATACCAATCACGGCGTTGCGGGTGGAGTTTATTTACATCAATTTTTTGAAATTTACTTCCAAAAATTGTTGTGTCTGCAAGATTGAGAAAATTGTCGATTTTGGAACTTTCTTGCTCTTTTTGCAAATCTTTACCAAGATTTTTAACTTGCAGTTGCAAATCCTTTATAGTACCGTTCAATTTAGTAATAGAATCTTGACAAATCTCATTCTGCAATTTTGGCGGTTTTTGCTTTTTGCCTTTGTTTTGTGCGGATAAATTACCTATGAGAAAAAAAGATAATCCACAAATTATAAGATATTTAACGAGTTTCATATTTTTAAAAATTTAAGTTGTTATTTTGATATTTTTATAGGAACATTCTTTGATACACCATCAATAATATATGCAATTTTTGCATCTTTATTATATTCTGAAATTTCAATTACAATAGGATTAACTTCTAAGCTATTAGTTTTAAGTCCATTTGTTATTTGCCATTTTCCACTTTCTGCTTTTGTTCCTTTTATTTTTGCTGTAGCAGTTATTTTATTACCGACAAAGAAAATACTTTGCATATTCCCTTCTGCAAATTCAATACTTATATCATTTGCCGTAATTTTGGGTGTTACATCTTTTGGCTGTTTCGGCTTTTCTTTTTCTTCTTCTTTTTTGGCTATCAAATAATCTCTTTTCGCTTCAAACGAAGTGCCTTTAATTCTAACAACAACGGTAACTTTGGCATCGCCTTGTGTCGGTCGGTTTATCACTTTCAGAATTGTTCCGTCAATTTTTGCAAAACTTGCCCCTCCTTTTAGTTCCAATGTAATATCACTTGATACTGTTGTTGTTTTCTTGGGGTCGCCGTTGTATAATGGTATAGGCTTTAAGTCTAATTCACTTACTATCGGATTTGTATAATTTGCTAATTGAACAGAATTTGCTGTAAAATTTTCAGATTCTTCTGTTTGTTTGATTGGAATCGGATTACTACCACTGCTTGGAATATTATTTGAATTTTCATTACAAGATTTAAAAACACTCCAAGCAATTCCAACAAAAATAAGAGTTCCAACTATTGAAAATAGAACTTTATTGCGTTCCCACAAAGTTTTAGAGTCTTCCGTGGGTGGTGGCGAATTGTAACCGCCACTATTACCATTGTCTGTATATCTCCCTCTATTGTAACCTCGTTTCTCGGGTTCTTCGTTTTTATTGCTATCGTTATTTTTGTTTTCTCCTCTATTAAAACCTTTTTTACCGTTTTCTTCAATTTCTTCTTCTTTTTTTGCCGCTTTATAAGGTACAATGTTACCGTCCTCTACTGTATAAATCAGATTATTGCTTTTTTTGAGGTACAAACTATTATTTGAATCTTTAAAAATATCTAAGTTGTCGGCAATATATACATCAGAATATTCTTTTATTTTTGATTCAATGCCTGCAATTTCCGTAAAATTAGGCACTACTAATAACAACAATCCTTTCGTAGCTTTTGTAAAAGGTGCATTATCAATTACGCTGTCTATTGTTTGTTGTTCTTCATCACTCCATTGCGTTTTACTTACTTGATTGATAATGCTTTGAGTATTAAAACTGTTATTATTGTAAAGAAAAGAATTTGACAAATCTTTACAAAATGGCGATAATACGCTATTTTGAGCATCAAACAGTTTTATATCTTTGTCTGATTTTATGCCAACGCCAAAAACACCGCCTATGCGGTCAGAATCAAAACCGTTGGCACGAGTGTAATACTCATAGCAAGCGTAGTCCTCTTTTACATAATAATGCAAAACGGCTTCTTTGGGGCGTATTGGTTTAATGTACGGCTCAATATGCGTATTTTCATTTTTAGTCGCCAACTGTTCCTCAAACTCAAATTCGTATGATTCAAATGTTCTCGGTTTTCCAAAAACTACAATATTCTTCATCTATCTGTAATCCTTTTTTAATATTTATGAAAACAATCGTATATACCAAGGCAAAACATGTTGCCCTGTACACCAACGATAAAGCGTGTACCAAAAATTTTTAGGAGAACGCAAATCAATTTTGATAATGGTACTACCTGTTACAGTTCCAACTGTGTATGGAATTAGACCGTGTCTGCCACTATCTAAATATTCTGTATATAATTGTGGGCGATGTAATTCTAAAAACTTTGCAGAACCGCATAGTTTTGGTAGCTTATCCCATTTTGAAATTAGGAATAAAAATTTTGTCATATTAAATAATCGGGGATTATTTATTTTCAATTTACTTATAAATGCTCTCATTTCAGAATCTTCCTTTGTGTCAAAATCGGTTACTTCGCCTATTTTGCTAATGTTCACATCTACGGGAGTAATAATAGAAAAAATTGCTCTTTGAGCTACGCAAGCATCCAATATTTTTTCTATTTTCTTCGCTGTTCCCTCTGTGTCATCACGTATGCCTATAAGTCGTTCAATATCTTCACCTGCTAAATCAATCAAAGTAACTTGTATTGAACGTTTTCTATAGCGTGATTTCATATCTAAATCAATGATAGTAATCTCATTAGAGCGTGTAGAGGGTAATACATCGTTATTATCCAAAGCATCGGTTATTTGTTTTACACCTGAATACTCTCTCGGAAAAACGTGGTCAAAATTACACGAATTATCTCCATCTTTTCCCGATACTTTTCTTTTGAAAGCATAGGCAATCAGTGAAGCAATAAACATAGATTTACCTGCTTGTGGTAATCCAATCGGAATAATCAGACGGCGACCGTGCTGTATTCTCAAAGCAATATCTCTCAAAATATCACTTTCTGAAAAATCGGTAAGCAAATTGTTACCAACGATTTTGTACTTAAAAGATGTAGGTACTACTGGCATAATTTTTTATTTTATAATATTAATATTCAATTAGTTATTCAATTCCAAACAAACATTTCCACCAAGGGCGGTCAAATGCACCATCGTCGCAACCTCCGTATTCGTCCTCATCTTTTCTTAAATAGAAATAGAAAAGGAAAGGTCCGAGCATGTCAAAGAAGAAACAAAGAATAATTATTCCCCAAGTGTCTAATTTATTGATACGTTCTCTTACTGAAATGAGTGTATGTTCCCACCGTCCCAATTTTTGCGTTTTCGGAAATGCAATCGTTTCTTTGCCTGTAACAATAAGGTTAAACGGTGCAGGTTGCTTCACGGAATTTACATCAGTTGCAACTTTGTCTAATTTTCCTGTTAATTCTTTGAGTAAGCCAATTTGCGGATTGTTTCGTATTGCTTCTGGCGAAATATCCACAACAGAATTATCGTCAAGAATAATTTCCAATCGGGGAATGTATTTGGTTGAAATTTCGTCCATTTCAAATTTGGCATTTACTAATTTTTCTGCCGATATGTCATTGCTATTCAATTTCACTATGAAATTTTTTATTCCCAAATCTGTGTTTTCTTTCCATCTTTGATAGAATTGTTCTCGTTGTTCGGGAGTACTGCCGACATTTCGTTCAGGTGTATAACTTGTACCTGCCAATTCATTGAAATTCTTTAATTGTTCGGTAGCATACGGACCAAAACCGTGGCGTTCCTTAATTTCGGTCAAAAGATTGGTTTGAAATTCTCTTAATCTTTGCAATCTTGCCAAATCAAAAGAATTTCCTTTGATTGCAATTTTTTCAATCCGACCTTGATAAACCGTAACGGAATCTTTTAATGCTCTTGTTTCTTCGTGTACTAATGTTCTACCCATATATTGAGGATAGAGATAGGTCATATTGAAAATAAAAAATATGATTTCTCCTGTGAGATACAGATAAATCATTCCTTTTTTTCTTTGTACAGCGGCAACATATCCTCCAAAAACCATTGCAAGAGGGATTAATGCTAAAAACCAACTGCCTAATTCACTGCTACCAAAAGCATTAAATAATCGCAATCCCATAACTGTGTTGTAATACCCAAAGGCAAAACAACCAAACGCACTTAGCCAAAAAATGATTACTATTAATTTTGATTTTTTTTGTTCTTCTTCCATAACTATTGAAATTTATAATTTTTATTTGTTTGATTCATAATGATTTGATTTTTATAATTATTTTTTACGTTTTATTAGTTTTTTAACAATACAAAAAACGCAGGCTAATTTCTCTTTACTTGTGTCCGAATGCCCAACCAAAGGCGACAACTACGAAGTAAAGAGAAACGCCTACGCTTACCGCAGACGTTCCTACTTTGACTTCCCCCCGTAGTTTTTGAAAAATTGGTTGTATTTCGGACACGGGAAAATTTTAAGCGAAACGCTATTTTATATGTATTTCACAAAGTGCTTGTTGGCACTATTTTGTTCTTTTTTATAAATTCATTATAAATTTGTATTTACAATTGGGAGCAAAGTTACAATAATTATTTTATTTTTCTTATGATTTATTTTTGAAAATGAGAAAAATATTTGCAAGTGTATAAAATTGTCCGATTTTTTGGCTTGTCAAGTTACGCAAATTTTTCATTCAAAGTCGCACTGCTGCACGGTTGCCCACGCATTACAGATAACTATTGAATATCAACTGAACATCTATTGAATATCTATTGAATATCCACGAACATCTATTGAATATCCACGAATATCAACTGAATATCCACCGAATACCAATATATCTAATCCTCATGCACCTCAATAGTAAAAATCAGCGCCGAATTAGGCAAAATCGAAAGCGGCAGTCCCACTTCCAAAATTTCTTGCAGGGAAAAACTATCGGTAAAATTGGCTTCAAAAATTTCGTCGAGCACGAGCGTTCCTTTGGTTTTGAGCGAAATTGCTTCGAGGGCGTGTTCGCCAATGTTTAGGCGGAAAGTGTGCGTGTTTTGCATATCGAAATTTATCACTATCAACAGTTTTTGCCTGTCGGTGTAGCGGAAGAAAGCGTAAATTTTGTCGGCATTGAGATTCGACTCGTTTTTCCACATCAAATCGTAGAACCAACCATCGTAAATTGCTTCGTTTTTCAAACGGAATGTTTGCAACAAGCGGTAAAAACTGCGCAAATCCTTTTGGTCTTCGTTCAATCGTCCGCCGTTGAATTGACCGCCGTTTACCCATTTATTGAATTGTTTCAAACTCCAATAATCAAAAATAGAACTGCGTCCGTCAATTCCGCTGAACCCTTCGTTGTCCATGCCCCGTTCGCCTATTTCCTGGCCAAAATACAGCATCATGGGTCCTTTGCCGAACGTTGCAATCAGTGTCATGGCGGCACGGGCGGCGTTGGCATCGTTGGCAAAAAATCGCGAGGCAATGCGTTGTTCGTCGTGATTTTCGAGAAAACGCAGCATGTGATTTTTTATGTCATCGTTC
>Ga0209628_10002626_pt1 | contig 12300 bp, 10 predicted proteins | sample TergutCu122P4_FD_187285 | JGI IMG/M metagenome (GOLD analysis project Ga0209628, IMG submission 187285) | Cubitermes ugandensis P4 segment gut microbial communities from Kakamega Forest, Kenya - Cu122 P4 (SPAdes) (version 2) | ecosystem: Host-associated > Arthropoda: Insects > Digestive system...
TGATGCGGAACTGATTCGCCACATGCGCCCCACTTTATCCGAATTGGGCGAATATGACGGCACCGCGCTGATGGAGTTTCGTACAAAAAAAGAGATTATTTACCGCATTGCGCATCCCACCGCCTGTACGTATGATGTGGACGACACCCCGCCGTTTCCTATTGACAGAGAGGCGTTAGACATTGCGCTGGAGATTGCACTCACTTCAAAAATGAATATCGTAGGGGAAGTGCATATTACCCGAAAACAATATTTGGATGGCTCTATTCCTACCGGATTTCAACGTACCGGCATTGTGGGAATTGGCGGCGAAATTCCTTTGAAAAATAAAAACGTGCGTTTAATCCAACTCAGCGTTGAGGAAGATTCCTGCCGCGAAGTCTCTGATATTGGACACCGCCGTATTTACCGCACCGACCGGTTGGGAATGCCGCTCATCGAAACGGTTACCTATCCCGATATGAAGAACCCCGATGAGGTAAAAGAGGCTTGTGATTATATCCGGTTTTTGAACCGCAGTACCGGAAAAGTGCGCACGGGTATCGGTGCCGGTCGGGAAGATGTAAATGTGAGTTGCGCCGGCGGAAGTCGCGTGGAAATTAAAGGGGTTTCGCGTACTAAATGGATTCCCGAACTTACCCACGTGGAAGCGTTTCGACAATGGGCATTGCTTGCTATTCGCGAAGAACTGAAAAAAAGAATTTCCAAAGAAAACTGGAAAATGCAAAAAATGGAGTTGAATCCCAAAGATTTTCATTTTTATTATGTTCCTTTGCAACAAGCGTTGGAAAGAAATGAGAAGTTGTATGCCGTGAACTTACCGAGATTTGGTGGCCTTCTCTCTCATTTTACCCAACCGACAAAACCATTTTACGATGAGTTTACTAATCGTTTGAAAGTGATTGCTTGTATCGAAAAACCAAACATGGCAACCAGCGAAGATATTGACGATGTGATTAGTATCAATGTTTTTGAAAAGATTCAAGAACTTTTTAACGCCGGCGAAGAAGATGCGCAAATCATTTTTTGGGCGCCCGAAGCCGATGTGGAAACTGCATTGATAACCATTGAAGAGCGCGCCCTGATGACCTTCGACGGAGTGCCGAACGAAACCCGAAAGTCGTTTGTGGATGGGACCACCATTTTTGAAAGAGTATTGCCCGGCGCCGACCGGATGTACCCCGACACAGACTCCGCGCCCATCCCCCTCCCCAACGAACATATTGAAAACCTTCGCAAAAATATTCCCGACGATGTTGCCGGTCGTTACACCCAATTAGTAAAATGGGAGGTGCCTAAAGATTGTTTTAATTATATTTTTACCCACAATCATTTTCCACTGATAAAAAAAATGGTGGAAGAGTTGCATTTGCCCCCCAAATTTGTGGGCGTTTTCTTTGGACAGAAATTGAAACACTGGCACGGGCAACATAAAAAAATCAAGTTCAATGTGCAGCGAATTTACGACCTGTTTGCTTTTTTGCAACAAGAAAAAATAGATTTTGCTATTGCTAACAAGATGTTGAAACAAATGTTCTTACATCCAAAAATGGATTTCGAATCCATACTTGCCATCCTCAATTTCAAAAAAATGGAGGCACAGGAGATTGAAAGACGTATCCCGTTTTTGAGCGAAAAATTTATTCCTTGTAGAAAAGATACCAACGCGCAAGACAGGGTAAATGCTTTGATGGGGCAGTTGCGCGCTATGAGCGAGGGAAATGTTAATCTGGCAGCATTGGCGAAGAAAATCTAATCGCTATGAAAAAGGTTGCTCTTTTTCTGTGCGGGTTGCTCTTTTTGGTTTTCTCTTTTTTGTTTTTTCCCTATTTAACAGTACCCAAATTTGTGGAAGATAACCGGAAGCCATTTCAAGGCAACCGTTTTTATAATCCGTATCAAGAGTTGGATTCATTATGGTATATCGCTAATTTTCATGCACATAGCAACAGTTGGGGGTGGTTAACCGATGGTCGTAAAAATCATATAGATTCAATCTATAAAATGTATAAAGAGTTGGGATACACCATCATCAATATTTCTAATTACCATAAGATTACGCTTAAAGATTCAATGGCAATGCCGAGTTATGAACATGGGGTAAATATTTTCAAAAGGCATCAACTTTGCTTGGGCGCATCGAAAGTACGTTGGATTGATTTTTTCTTTTGGCAAAAGTTGAAACACAAGCAGCATATTATTAATAAATTGAAAGAGACCTCCGAATTTGTTGCCATTTGCCACCCCGCATTTTCCGGCAGTTTTGAGCCAAAAGATTTTTCATCTTTATATCATTATGATGCCATCGAGGTTTTTAATCATTATCGAACCTCTGTTGCGCATTGGGACAGCGCATTATCTTCGGGCTACTATGCGGTATTGTTAGCCAATGATGATGTGCACAATATCAGCAAAATGGATGAAACCGGAGTATGTTTTACCGTTGTTAATAACGATATTGATTTTTCAAAACCTTTGATTGAGCAGTTAAAAAAAGGGGTTCATTATGGGGTTCGCGTTGAAAAACATCCCAACGAAAGTTTGGAAGTAAAAAAAATGCGAATTGCCCATATTGTACATCCAAAAAAAATTGAAATAACACATAATCTGCTGAATGTTGAATTGGAAAAACCAGTTAGAGAGATTCGTTTTATTGGACAAGGCGGGAATATAAAATGTTCTGTTTCAGATACAAATCAGGCAACTTATCCCTTTGTTCCGGAAGATACCTATATTCGGATAGAGGTTTTTGATTGGGAGGGGAATTTTTATATTTTTAATCCGGTAATAAAAAAATAGTGATTATTCAAAATTTACTAAAAAAGTAAAATTCAATTTTCCATATTTTCGATGTTCGAAAAAATGGGGATGATGGGAGAAATCATATTCACGTGAGTGTTCAAGAATGAGCCACCCATTTGGATTTAATAGTTCGTTATCAAAAACATGTGTAACAATTTTTTCCAAATCTGTTAAATCGTAAGGCGGGTCAGCAAAGATAATATCAAACTTTTGGCGAGTACGTTCCACAAAAGAAAAGGCATCTCCCCTGATGACAGAAAGATTGTCGAACTGCAGTTTTTCAGCAGTTTTTCTAATAAAATCGGTACATCCTTGATGGTTATCTACCGCAGTTACCAACATTGCACCCCGTGAGGCAAACTCATAAGAAATATTTCCGGTTCCGGAAAATAAATCTAATACGGTAATTCTATCGAAATGGAAGTAGTTGTTCAAAATGTTAAATAAGCTCTCTTTCCCTAAGTCTGTAGTTGGCCTCACCGGCAATGATGCCGGTGCTTGAATTTGTCTGCCTTTATTTTTGCCTTGTATTATTCTCATATTGCAATATTAGGTTTTTTATTTGGCCACATCGTGAAATAGCGTTTTTTATACTCTTCCAAACAAGCAGCCAACTGCAAAAATAACAATTATTTTATGACAGTAGTAATAAAAAAACTTCTTAATGGTAATTTTTTCTACTTTTGCGTATGCTAAAGAAAAAGATAATTTCATTAAAAAAATCGAAGAATGCCATCATTTTGGCGCACTATTACACGTTGCCGGAGGTGCAGGATATTGCTGATTTCGTGGGAGATAGTTTGGCGCTTTCCAAACAGGCGGCAGAAACTGATGCGGATATAATCCTTTTTGCCGGTGTACATTTTATGGCAGAAACAGCAAAAATTTTGTCTCCACTAAAAAAAGTAATAATCCCCGATTTGGAAGCCGGATGCTCGTTGGCAGACAGTTGTCCTGCAGATGAGTTAGAATTTTTTTTAAAAGAATATCCGGATTATAAAGTGCTGAGTTACATCAATTGTTCAGCAAAAGTGAAAGCACTTTCCGATATTATTGTAACCTCAGGGAATGCCCTAAAAATTGTTAATTCGTTACCCAAAAATGAAAAAATTGTTTTTGCTCCCGACAGAAATTTAGGCGCTTACATAAATAACGAAACCGGTAGGGAGATGATTTTATGGAATGGTGCCTGCCATGTACACGACCAACTTACCGCCAATGAGGTTATTAAGTTGAAAGAAAAATATCCGAATGCTAAAGTGTTGGCGCACCCAGAGTGCAAGGCCACTGTATTGGAACTCGCCGATTTTGTTGGCTCAACTGCTGCTATGCTTGGTTTTTCTGAAAATGATATAACATTAGAATATATTGTGGCAACTGAAGCAGGCATTTTATACGAAATGCAAAAACAAAACCCAACAAAACAGTTTTATGTAGTTAATAATCCTGAAACCTGTTCTTGCAATTATTGTGAATATATGAAACTAAACACGTTGGAAAAAATTTATCATGCTTTACAAAATGAAGCTCCGGAAATAATTATGGAAGAGAGTCAAAGAAAAAAAGCATTACTTCCTATTAAAAAAATGTTAGAATTTTAATAAAAATATTGAGCTATAAACCACACTTTTCTATACACTCGCCACACATGATACAGGTTTTCTCGATAGTATTGTCGTGAATAGCATTTAGTTTACAATGTGCATGGCATTTACGGCAACGATTACAGTTCTCAAGTTTCAATTGTTTGGCAAATGGCAAATATTTTACTACATAGAGCAATAGTCCAATGGGGCATAAGATTCTGCAAAACGGCCTGTATATAAATAAGGAAGAAGCAAGCAGCAAAGGCACAGTGAAATATCCAATCCAATTAAATATTTTAAGTCTGACAATGGAGATAAAAGGGTCGTAAGAACATAGCACAGGACGTTGGGTTATGATAATCCATAATATTAAAACTACGAATGCACCAATTTGCACATAAAGTAAGAGTTTCTGCGTTTTTTTTGTTTTCAACAGATTCCATTTGTTTTTTTGGAAAATAAACTCCTGCAAAGCGCCCATCCAACATAGCCAGCCACACCAAACGGAGCCAAAAAAAACAGATAAAACAAGAATAATAGTAATCATGGCAAAAGAGAGCCAAAATGCACTTTTTCCAGCCAGGAAAAGTATAAATCCCTGAAAATAGAATAATATACAAGGACACCCGTGCATGATAAAACCGAAATAAACAAGAGAGCAAAGTAAAACCAGTGGACGAAAATGTTGAATCTTCTGCTTGTGCAACAAAAATCCTAATATACAAATTAGTGTAAACGCTACACACATTCCTATAATAGGTTGTGTATTATAAGTTTTTGACAAACAAACAGTTGCCAGCAGTGCGCTGGTAGCAACTGCAGCCAACCACATCATTATCTTACTGTTGTTGTTTCTTGAATCAACCATTTTAATTTTTTTAAAAATATTCCTTTTTCAATTGTATTTCTAACAACTCAATATTGTGTCGCATCTCTCTGGCAGTTTCTCTTGAAATACGACCCAGTTCAAACATCGTGTGGATATTGTCGCGCTCTATTTGAAAACTGTGTGAGATAACGGCAATGAAGTGTTCGCGGTTCGGTTTGCTGTTTAACATTCCTCTTTGGTACATGTAGTGCCTTAATTCGTAACTTGCCATGAGCTTTCTAAGTGCGGAACAATCTTTGGTGTGGCTCATCGTTCTTAGTTTTTCAAGTACAAAAAGTGTATTTATCTCCATGAGTGCAAAAACTTTAGAACGTAAATCTGTGCGTTCTCTCATGTTTACTATTTTATGACTGTGGTGAAATAAATGCAGAAAAAACCTTCGTATATCAAATCTGTTTTTCAATAATCTCTCAACTTGTCTATCCAAAATTGACAGATAGAACTGTACAGTTTGTTCTTCTGTTTTGCCGTTTTTGAGCAACCTTGCAATGTTTTCCTTTTCCCATTCATAGATGGTTATTCTTAAATTTCTTTCCTCTTTTCTATCCACTCGGCGGCTATTTTGTTTACGTTGCAGTTTGTTAATTCTGCTGTAATAATTGGCAATGATGATGGCTGCTTCGGCTTCATTTTCATGGGTAATGTTGCCCTTGAGTTCTGTGATAACATTTTGAAGTATTTCTAAATAAGCCAGGTCTTCATGCGATTTATCCGGTTTCTCTTTTTTTTCTATAAAAAGAGGAAGAATAAAATTCGTAATGAGTAATGAGACAACAATTACACCGGCAGCGATTAAAATAATCAAATCGCGTTCGGGGAAAGCCGTACCATCGCTTAGAAATAGAGGTATCGACATCACACTCGCCAACGTAATTGTGCCCCGCGCACCCGCCAAGCTGATAATGACACTTGCCCGAAACTTGCCAATAGGATTTTTAGTGTCGTTGTACGATTTTTTTTGAACAGTAACCAATGCCCAAAGGAATCGTAAAAATAAAAATAGCAAAGTAATTATCAGGATATAAGCAATTATTTTCCAATTGGTAATTGAATATAAGTGTTCATTGATAGTATTTAAAATATTAGGAAGTTGAGTTCCCATAATTACAAATACCAAACCTTCAAGAGCAAAAAACACCATAGACCAAACACTTTCTGATGCGATATTAAAGTTTGCCTTTTCGGGGTTAAACTTGTCTCTGTTAAAAGAATGTGCAATCCCTGCAGCAAAAACGGCAAGAATACCGCTCACTTCAAGTTTTTCCGCAATCATGTAAATTACGAATGGGGTAATTAAACCAAGCAAGAGATGCAAGGTAACGTTTTCCATTCCTAACGAGCGTATCCATCTCACTAAAAGATATTTGAGCCACGTAAATATCAATCCCACAGCGAGCCCGCCCAATCCAACGATGAAAAACCTGCCCGTGGCATTAATTAAGGAAAATGTTCCGGTAAGCATGGCCACCAAGGCGAATTGGAAACTCACGATACCCGAAGCATCGTTGATAATAGATTCTCCTTGAACGATACTCATGATTTTTGGAGGAACATGCACCCTTTTTCCAATAGAGGTAACGGCGATGTCGTCGGTGGGAACTAATGCCGTTACCAGCACAAACGCAGCAGCAAGCGGAATGGTTGGAATGAGAATATTCACTAAATAACCGGCTATGGCGATGGAAGCAAACACCATCAATATTCCCAGATTCAGTATTGGCTTGCGTTGCGCCCACATTGTTTTATTATCTGCCAACAAACTGATATAAAAAATCAACGGAGCAACAAACAGCACAAAAAAGAGTTCGGGGTCTAACGCAAACCAGAGGTCAAACGGCAACAAAGGGGTAACAAGCGCTCCCAACGCTATTTGAATAATAGGCACAGATATAACAGGTAAAAACCGGTGAATTACACTCGACAGGCAAATTAATGCCAGCAATATCAAAACATATTCAAATAAGTGCATTTTGTTGCTGTAAATAAGGGCATTCCCCTTAAAAGATTAAAATTATTAGAAATTTTCAGCTTGCAATTCAAAAAAAGATTTTGGGTGGTCGCAGCATGGACAAATTTCGGGAGCATTTTCACTACTTTCAACATAACCACAGTTTCTGCATGCCCATTCCACACTACACAAACGTTTGAACACCTCTTTGCTTTCTATATTTTGTAACAGTTTTCGATAGCGTTTCTCATGTTTTTTTTCAACAGTGGCTACCAATTTAAAGGCATTTGCAATTTTTCCAAATCCTTCTTCTTCGGCAACTCGCGCAAACTCAGGATAGACTAAATCCCATTCTTCGAGTTCACCATCAGCAGAGGCGAGCAAATTTTCGGCGGTACTGCTTATTACGCCGGCAGGGAAAGTGGCAGTAATTTCAACCATCCCTCCCTCTAAAAATTTAAAGAAAAGTTTGGCATGCTCTTTTTCTTGGGCTGCTGTTTCTTCAAAAAATGCGGCAATTTGTTCATAACCCTCTTTTTTTGCCTTACTTGCAAAAAAAGTGTACCTGTTTCGCGCTTGCGATTCTCCGGCAAACGCTTTCAACAGGTTTTGTTCAGTTTTTGTTCCTTTAATACTCATAACATTTAAGATTATATTTTTTTTTAGCGCAAATAAACATAAAATTCTTATAATTAAAAGCAGAATTAAAAAAACTAATGGCTAACGTTCAATTTTCTACTTTGTTAACCCACTGCGCTGTCCAGCTTGCTACAACTTTTTAATCTTCGTCATCTATCTAAGAAATTCAGTTTTAGGGCTCAAAAGGTGCTACCGGACATCCATACATAAGAATAATCTCATCTACTTTATACAATTCAACATTTAGTATTTTCACATACTTATCGCCACGTTTGTTTCCATGGCCTTTTTTCACTAAGTCGGCGCCGGTAAATTTTACATCAATCTCTTTGGAAAGGAACTCGCCTCCATTTGCTTCGCCATCTATATCATCAATCTTTAAATGGATAGGCTTGTCATAATTAATATCGTATCCTTCGTACAGTTTAAAAGAATATTTTCCTTCTAAATTTGTGTACAAAGTATCCGCTCTTCTTTCGTAATCAAAATTTTCTCTAATAATGCGAATGTTTTTTATTGGTTTTTTTGAATGATTGGTTATAGTGCCTTTAATCTCAAATTCATCTGAAGGCATTCCATATTTCATACAACTATAAAAGATTCCTGAAAACCCTAACAATAGAAGGATAATTTTATCGAAAAATTTAATGAATGATCTTTTCATGATTTATATTTTTTTAATTGGTTAATAATCAACGATTTTAATTGATGGGTTTAAAGAGGTAAAATTTTCATTGCGAACAACGACCGCAAAAATACACTTTTTTTGTCAACTCGAAGTTGTGCACAATCTTGTGAAACCGCTCGTTAGGCGCCGCCCGTCTTATCATCTGCGTACTAAAAAATTCCGTTCTACGGTTCAAAAGGCGCTACGGGCACACCATACAGAAAATGATTTTCTTCATCAACTCTATATAATCTAATATTTAGTGTTTTTGCGTACTTGTCGCCACGTTTGCTTCCATGGCCTTTTTTCACTAAGTCGGCACCGGTAAATTTTACATCCATTTCCGTAGAAACAAACTCGCCCCCATTTGCTTCGCCATCAATATCATCAATTTTTAAATGGATAGGCTTGTCAGAATTAATATCGTATCCTTCGTATAGTTTAAAAGAATATTTTCCTTCTGAATTTGTGTACAAAGTATCCCCTTTGTCGTAATATTTTTCTCTTATAATACGAATATCTTTAATCGGTTTTTTGGAACTATCGGTTATGGTGCCTTTAAGTTCATATTCACTCACGGGCATACCATAATCACAACTCACATAAAAGAATCCTGAAAATCCTAACAGTAGAAGAATAATTTTGTCGAATAATTTGATAAATGATTTTTTCATGATTTAATTTTTTAAGCTGGGGACAAAAGTATGTTTTTTTCCAAATAAAATTTCTATTTTCGCCCCCAATTCTTAAAAAGTTATTTATGAAAAATATTGATTGGAAAAACCTGACTTTCGGTTATTTAAAAACAGATTACAACATTCGTTGCTATTTCAAAAACGGTAAATGGGGTCCCTTTGAAGTAAGTACCTCTGAAACGATTGATATTCACATTGCTGCAACTTGTTTGCACTATGGCCAGGAAGCCTTTGAGGGCATGAAAGCCTATCGTGGAAAAGACGACAAAGTGAGGTTGTTCCGCTGGGAAGAAAACTGGCTTCGTATGCAAAGGTCGGCGGAAGGGATACTTATGCAACCGGTTCCTAAAGAGATTTTTGAAGAAGCGTGTCGCAAAGCCGTTGAGTTAAATCAGGAGTATATTCCTCCGTATGGCACGGGCGGTTCTTTGTATTTACGTCCGCTGTTGATTGGCTCCGGCGCGAAAGTGGGGGTTAGTCCGGCAGATGAGTATCTGTTCATGGTTTTTGTAACGCCCGTGGGTCCCTATTTTAAAGAGGGATTTAAGCCGGTGAAAATGCAGTTGATACGCGATTTCGACCGTGCCGCGCCGCTCGGAACCGGTAGCATTAAAGTGGGCGGAAACTACGCCGCCAGCCTCCGAGCAGGTCAACGCGCTCATAAAGAAGGCTTTGCCACTGCTATTTTTGCAGATGCCAAAACAAAGATGTACATTGATGAAGCAGGCCCCGCCAATTTCTTTGCTATTAAAGACGGAAAATATATCACTCCGGATTCAGAAACCATTCTTCCTTCCATTACCAATATGTCTCTCAGAGAGTTAGCCGCCGATATGGGCTTGGTTATTGAACGCCGCCATGTAGCGCTTGATGAGTTGGGCACATTTGAGGAAGCCGGCGCATGCGGAACTGCCGCCGTAATCTCCCCAATCGGTATGATTCAAGATAGAGACACCGGTGTTGTATATCAATATTCCAAAGATGGTGAAGCCGGACCGTGGTGCAAAAAACTGTACGCTCAATTAACAGGCATCCAATACGGTGAAGTGGAGGATAAATTTGGCTGGTGCACTGTGTTGTTTTAACTTGTTGTAAAAAAGCATTACATTGCTTTTCTACTTTCAATTTCCGGCAGGTTTCCGTTTTTTCTTCTTCTTTCTAATACCCGCTTTCTTGTTGCTGCCTACCTGCACAAAATGCGCATTTCCATTGTTTCTCATGATTTCTTTCGTTGAAACGAGTTGAAAATCTTCGGGAAGCACAATATTACCGTTTGAAAGTTCTTTTAATTGACTGATAATCAAATCATCATTTACAATATTTCGATTATAAAGAAGATACAGTTTTTTTAGATGATTTGCCAGAATTTTACCCATAATTTCTCTTTGAGGCATTGGATATTGCGCCACTTTCTTGATGATGGCTTCCATGTTTCTGCCGTAAGTACGGTAATTTATTTTTGACTTTACATACGTATGTTGCGTCTTTTTATTTGCTTTTTCTTCGGGGGCAGGTTTTGGAAAAGGAGCATCCACATCTAATTGGTAATTTGAAATAATAAAAAGATGATCCCACAGTTTACGCCAATAATCCATAGATTGCTCATTTGGATTTGTTTGCTGGTTGCTCTCTTTCGTATCAGGGTGAATATCAGCCATAACGCGGATGATGGCTTTGGCAGTTTCAGTACGCTTTTGACGGTCTTTAATGGAAATGGCATATTCAATCATTTTTTGCACATTTCTACCGTATTCTTTGATTACAAGATGATTACGAGATGTATTATATTCCAACATAAAAAATTAAGTTAATTCACGAAATGGATATTGAGCCGCGAATTAACAAGATTTTTTTCAAAAATACAAACAATTGGATATTTTTTCATAGTTTTTTGTTTTTAAATTATTGATTTGCAAATTAATGATTTTTTTGTGTCTTTTGCGTTACTGCTTAATCACTTTTTTAACCACAACACCTTTTTCTGTTGTAATCTCTACAAAATATATCCCACTCGCCAAATGAGAAATATCTATAACCACTTCCCCTTCTCCTTTCTGCTTTTCTGCTCTTCTGCTTTTCTGCCTTCTCCCGTAAATATCAAACACCTCCACACTATTAATTGTCAATTGTCCATTGTCAATTATCAATTCTCCGGTGGTGGGGTTGGGATAAAGAACAACTTGCTGCTTGGGTGTTTCCTTTATTTTATTCTCAACACAACATTCCAATGTGCATTTTTTGCCATAATGATACCATTCATTAATAAATAAACAAGTATCATTTTGGGCAACACAAGTAAAGTATGAGGTTCCTCCCCATGTATGTGGATATACATATAAAGGAGCCAAAAAACCAATACTTGTAACGGAACCTAATCCTTCCACCCATTCTTGTTCATAACTCTCATATTCATCATTATACCAATGCCAGTGTTCAACAATAAGAGAATTCCTAATCTCTCCATTTTTTAAAGTTTTTGTACTTTTATTCTTCACAACTGCAAAACAATTTTTTTTGCCATATTGAGTCATATCAATAAAATTAACGTATAAATTCATATCTTCAACCCTTAACTTAACTGAAATATCATAAAATAAAGTATCGCCTATTTCAAGTCCAAAATCATAAAGAAGGTCTTGATTTAAATAGATTTTTTTATCTTCTTCATATATAGCACCTAAATATTTACCTGTAGCTATATTATACAATTCACCATATAACGCACCCTCAGTAATATAAACTCCTTGCAGACCCTCCATTTCATATTCACCGTCCCCACTTATTTGCCATTTAGAGTTTTTAACAGTAAATGAGGTTTGTTTGTACCCTTTTTCTTTTTCACTACTATTACTATTTTCCTCTTCTTCTATACAAATGTTGTACAACATACAGAGAATATTTTTTGCAAACACATCGCCTCTGCCGGTGCTATTTTCAACTAAATGAACTAAATATTCAATCTCTTCTTCAGATAGTTTATAGATATTTTTTCCTGCATCTTCTAATTGTTGTAGCCAACGGGTATAAACTTGTAAACCTGTTAACTCGTTCACTTGTTCATCTGTAAGTTTAAA
>Ga0209628_10002628_pt1 | contig 12291 bp, 9 predicted proteins | sample TergutCu122P4_FD_187285 | JGI IMG/M metagenome (GOLD analysis project Ga0209628, IMG submission 187285) | Cubitermes ugandensis P4 segment gut microbial communities from Kakamega Forest, Kenya - Cu122 P4 (SPAdes) (version 2) | ecosystem: Host-associated > Arthropoda: Insects > Digestive system >...
TAAGAGCGCAGACTGATGAGCAAATCATTAATGAAATTTTTTTCGACTTATTTGGTTTTCACGAGTGGTCGAAGGATACCCTCTTCATTAAAGAAGTAAAGGAAAAGACCATTCTTTTTGAAGACCCCTATTCTTCTGATTACATTGCGGGATTTTTAATACCAAAAAATATTCTTTTCGAATGGAAGAAAAATATTGAAGAACAGATTTTTTCATCTAAATGGAATGAAGAAAATTTAAGAAATAATATAAGAATCGTTGGGAATGATACAAGTATTTTCAAAAAACCGGTTTTTAAATGTTTATCAGAAAATGAAATGAATGAAATATTTGTTAAAAATATAGATGCCGCGAAACCCAAATTAATTTACTCATTAGGAAATATTATTTTCGATAATTCAGGAGAACATGCCATATTTAGTTTTACGGGATTGCCTGATTTTGAACGTGCATGGGGACATACAGTTTTTATAAAAAAAGTATTTGGAAAATGGGTAATCATAACAAGATTTGACTATTGGATGACGTAAAAATATCAAATAATTATTATATGCACACAAAACATTATTTAACAACAATTTTAGTTTTTGCAACAGTACTTTTTACAGTTTGTTCTTCAAGTCAATACGTTATTTATTCTGTTGCCAGTATTACGCCGTCTGACACGATAAAAACTATACCTATTAATGTAAACATGAAATTACTTTCGGATAATAGAGCCAATAATGAAAATAATAGTCGTGTTCTAAATAAAAAAAATATATAAAACAACTTTGCATACAAATCGTTAATACTAGATTATAACACGAATTTATAAATATGGAAAAACACAACAGAATTAATTGGAAAAGAGGCTTATTGATTACGCCTGAAATTTTGATTGCTTCCGATAACTACCATATCTCGGAACGAAATCTTTTGGGGGCGATTCTTGCTTCCCGCTCTTACGGAATTTTGCCCGACAGCGAGTTTTATTTGGAAAAAGAAATTGTTAGCAATTGTTTGACAATTAAAAATTTAAACTGTTTTGCAATAACAAAAGAGGGTACAATGATTGGCATCCCCAAAGCGCTCGCTTTTAAAAAAGAGTTACCGTTGCACGAAACCATTGGAAATGAGTTTTATGTGATTTTATCGGTAAATCAAAAAGGAATGGCTTCCGAAGATGATAATAAACCGTTTATTTATCCCGATTACCAACTTAGCCTTAAAAAAACATCGGAAACCGTTGATTGCGGAATACCGCTCTTAATGATTAAAAATGACTCTCACTGGGAAATTGTCCGAAATTACATCCCTCCCTCCATTTCATTAAATTCAACGGAGGGTTTACTCCGTAAATTTGCGGATACAAAAAATCTTATAAATCAAATTATTGAAAAATATCCTAATAATACTCCCGAATTTTTTCAAATTAATCTGCTTAAATTGGAACTCAATGACTTTTCTCCACAAAAATCTCCGGAAGAATGGACGCTTTTGATGAAAAAGTTTTGTTGGTTTTTTTATTCACATTTAAAAAATGAAAACAAAATTGAAGGAAGTCGTTTAATGCATGGTTTTATTAATGAACCATTTAACCCTGATAATATTGAAAAAACGATACAAGGAGGATTTGATAGTTTTGCAGAAATTGATAAAATTTTTGATATTCAGCCCGTTGAAGAAATTGAAGAAATTGAAATCAAATTATAAAAACGAAAAATATGACAGGATTTAAAATACCCTTAGATTTTTCTCATGGAAATTTTTATCAAACCAATGATATAACGTTTGATGCTGATTATGATGAAGATAGCGCTGATAAATTTCATAAAGCATCGATCAGCGATTTTATCAAATTATTAATTAGCTCCCCCATTGGAAGTTTTATCCCCGACCCCCGTTTTGGGTTTACCTTAGAAAATTGCCACTTCAATAATCCTAATTCAAAAGATGAAATCGAAGGAAAAAAAATTGGCGGAAGAAGCGACAATATAAACAATTACGCCAAAGATTTGGAAAAATCAATTAAATTATTTGAACCCCGTTTGAGAAATGTAGAAGTGAAAACCGAATACAATAAAGTAAAATCAAAAATTTCTATTTCAATAACGGGAATCATCATCGAAACTAAAAAAGATTATAATCAAAACATAGAATTTTATATTTGGAATAACAATGAAAACATTTGAAGACTATAATAAGGAAGTAAGAAAAAGTATTATTGACCAATGGACGAAAAGTGGTCATAATGTGGCGGGTATGGAAAACGACCCCGTAATCAATCTGTTGCTCACTGCGTTGTCGTTTCAGGCATTTCATCTGCAACGAAATATTGAACAATTTGAAGAAAAAACGGTTCGGGAGTTTCTGAATCGCTCGGTTCCCTATCATTTGGTAAAACCTGTTCCCGCTTTTTCAATTCTTGAAACCGGTTTAAAAGCAGGTTGTAATGAAAAAATAATGGACCAAACCTGCGTTTTTGAATTTGTCAATCTTAAAAAACAAAAACTTTGCTTTTCTCCCCTGTTAAATACCCGGATAATAAACGCAAAACTCTCTATGGTAGAGCAATTAGATGACAATGTGTGGGCAGTTGAATTGCAATCCGATGAAAATATTGATTCTTTATCCGGATTATCCTTTTATGTGGATACTCAGAATTTTGTTGAAATTGAAAGGATTAAATACAATCAAAAGGAATTGCCCTTGATTAAACCCAGGCAATACAGCGAACTGCCTTTTACAGAATGGTTTAACAACGCACATCTCTTTCTTAATCAAAATTATTACCTGTTTGGCACTTACGATTATTGGAAAGAACTTTTCTTAACCTACTCCACAAAATTATACTATATTGGGCAGTGTGGTAAAGAGGTTTTACCCAAAGGACTAACCAACATTAAATTGGAGGTTACTTTTAGTTCTTCGGTAAACTCGGATGATATATTAAAAATAAACTGTGTTCCGGTGGTGAATGTGGATAAAAAAGAGGTAACTTTAGATGAAAGAAATCCTGTGAAAGAACTTACAACCGAAACCGATGCTTTTTTGAATTTTTTGTATGTTCAAGATTTTGAAAAAGATATTGATAATGTCCTTGTTCGGCAATACGGAGTTGAAAGATACAATTCGGAGCAATTATTTGAACAAATGCAAGAGGTATTGTACAGATACTATGCAGATTATTACGCTTTTCAAAATATTAAAGAATTGAGCGCTACGGATAGATTGGAGACTTTAAAAAATATTATGGATGATATAAGAAGTATGGTAAATAAAGCGGAGGAAAAGTTGAATAGTGAACATTTTTTTGCAGTTTTGAAGAAAACCGGCAACGAAATTGGAAAAATTGACCTGAAATATTTAACGACCAACGGCGCTGCAGGAAATGAACTTAAACCTTTTTCAAAACCTCTTAAAACGCCTATTGTTTGTGATGTAGCTAAGACTTCTTTGCTTATGGAAACCAAAGGCGGTAGAAACGGAATTAAAGACGAAATTCAGAAAGAAACCATTGCAAAATATTATTTCCAAACGAAAGACAGGTTGGTAACTCCCTCAGATATAACTGTTTTTATTAAATCTTACTTTTTTAATGATGGGATTTTGAGTAATGAAATTGAAAATATTTTCATAAATAAAGAGAAGGATATTATTCAAATTTCTATTGAACTAAAAAATGACAGCTATTTGCGGGAGTTGGAAAATCTTGATACTTTGACAGATGCTTTACAAAATAAAATCACATTGAAAAGTACGGGAATTTTACCTTTTAGAGTAAATATTTCATAATCATTCATCGTTATGAAAAGAGTTTTTCTGTTTATTTTCGTTCTTATTGTGAGTTATTTTTCTTACAGTCAGAATGATAAAAAGAAACTCGAAATGGTGATTCAATTTTATCAGGATTTTATAATGCTTCCTAACCAATGGCAAAACGAAAGGTTTGAGAATCGAATCTGTCCGCCCGAACCCGCCGATTTTTACAATTTTTTTTCCACCACTTTTATTGATTTTAAGTCGCTGAGGGAAGGAGAGCGCGTAAATACTTTTTCGTTCAGCGACAGTTTATCCTCTCCGTTGCAGCGCAAATTGGAAATTACCTCCGGTTATGGAATGAGAAGTGGGGGGAAACATTTTGGCGTTGATTTTAGAGTAAATATTGGGGATGCCGTGCGTACTATTTTTTGTGGAAAGGTGCGGGTTGCCAAATACGACAAAACCTACGGTTATGTGGTGGTGGTTAGACATTACAACATGAGCGAAACCGTTTATGCCCACTTGGATAAAATATTAGTACAAGTGAATCAAGAAGTTGAGGTTGGAGAAACGATTGCATTGGGTGGCAACACGGGCAGGTCAAGCGGTCCGCATCTCCATTTTGAAATGCGCTACAAGGGGTTTCCCATAAATCCCATTGTGGACAAAAAGTTTTTGAAAAGCATACCTGTACATTAAACAACTTTCAAAAATAATTCTCTACTTTTATGATTTTTTTTTCATTTATTGTATTCCGTCTTTTGAGTATCATTTTTTTTAACCAAAAAAACTTTTTTTTAAAATATGGCTTTATTTTTTTTCTATTTTCGCACCAAAATTTATTAACGAAATATTTATGTTATGACATAAAAAACAAAAAAAAATAACACAATAATTACAGCGTAAAACAGCGTTGCTATTTCTTGCCTTGAAACTTCAACACTTTCAAAATATTACAAGAATAAATAGTGAACGTTCGCAAAACTGCGGACTTTATTATTTGTAATATGGTAGTTGAAGACCTCAAGGCGGATATCAAAGTCCGCTTTTTTGTTTTTCCAAAACCACCTTGAACCATACATTTTAAATTATTTATTAACCAAAACCCAATTATTATGAACCCCAAAATTACCTTTTTCCTCCTATTTGCCGTGCCTTTGTTTTGCATGGCACAAACCCCGTTGGCGCGTCAGTACAGTTACGATGCCTCCGGAAATCGCACGGCTTGTGCGGTAATCAATATGTCGCCTCCTCAAGCGCCGCCGGATTCAACCAAAGATCAAAAGTTACAAGTTACGAGTTACGAGTTGCAAGAAATAGAGTATGAGTATTTTATTGAAAAAAATGCCCAAACTGAAATTAAAATCTACCCTAACCCTACCACAGAAAAAATAACGCTGGAATTTTCGGGAGATGTACGGATCGATAATTTTCGATCCCTGCAATTATTTTCTCTATCGGGACAATTGTTGCAGGAACAACAGATACATTCGACAACCACTACACTTTCTTTGGCAGGAATGCCCAAGGGAGTGTATATTTTGAAAGTGAATGTGAACGGAGTTACGGAGGATTGGAAAATAATTAAGAATTAAAAATTAAAAATTAATAGTTATGAATACGAAAAAATATTTTCTTTGCGCACTAATATTGATGTGCTCTATTTTTATGTTTAACGTACAAAGCCAAAATCCTGTGGGCGCCATTCCGGGCGTGATTGATGTTTCGCCGATGGGCGCGGCTACTTACACTATTCCCATTGAAGTAGTGCCGGGCACGCAAGGGATGCAACCCAACCTCTCCATTGTTTACAACAGTTTTGGCGGTATGGGATTGTTAGGAATGAAATGGAATTTGGCAGGAGTGTCTGCGATAACGCGGTGCGGGCAAACACCGTATTTTGATGTAAATGCAACATCAATACAATTTACAGAGAGTGACAGATTTACTTTAGATGGGGAAAGGTTAATTAATATCGGTTCTCAATCCAATATTGAATATGCTACTGAAATTGAAAACTTTACACGCATTTTCAAACAAACTTCAAATGCAGTAACTTCACATTTTTTTGCTTATACTGATGATGGCAGTATTATCGAATACGGGAATACCCCGGAATCCAAACAACAGCTGGGAACAACAATAAGTTCAATATTAAGTTGGTTCGTAAATAAAGTAACCGATGCCAACGGAAATTATATGTTATTTAGTTACGGGAAAAATGACAGAGAAGTTTGGATTAATGAAATTAACTATACCTATAATCCGGCTGCCGGCATATCTACCCCATTTGCAAAAGTACAATTTGGTTATGTTACTTTGCCGGATACTTTGGGGCAAAACAACTGTTTTGTAAAAGGTTACAGTATTTCACAAACCAAATTACTTAAAACAATTACGGTTTTTTCCGGAAGCGCAAGAGTACGCAAGTACGAATTCAACTACGACCATACAGGCGAACAATCTGCACACTTAAAAAATGTGGTTATGTACGGTGAAACAGATACTCAATATCTTAAAGCAACCACTATAGAGTGGGGAGCAAAGAACGCTTATGGGGGACCTACAAATCCTGTTTTATCAGATGGCTCAAAATTCCCGGAAGGCTACATTATTCCCGGCGATTTTAACGGAGACGGCTCTATGGATTTTGTTGTTTATGGACAAACCGCCTCACAAAAAACATGGAAGTTGTACACAGGAAGAACAGATGGTAAATTTGAATATAATGGAATTACCGGAACGCATCCGGCTGTTATTAATGACAAAGCTTGTATGTTCTATAAGGCAGATATTAACGGAGATGGCTGCGATGAACTGATTATTGCACAAGCGTTAGATATAGATTGGCGGCGTTATCATTTTTCGATGTATTCTCTAAAAAATTCAGTTACACTAGTTGATACCACAAGTGTTGGATGGCTTCAACAAGTATTGTTTGGCGACTTTGACGGGGATGGAAAAACAGATATTTTGTTTGTCAAAAAAGATTATTATGATAACAGTTCTTTTCAATTTTATATGGGTGGTTCTATTCATAGTTCGCTTGGATTGCCAACATTTAATCAACGTTGTAATGTTAGGGTCGGTGATTTTGACGGAGACGGAAAAGCCGATGTTGAAGTGAATTATTATAATAACAACCTGTATCCCTGTTATTTTAATAATGGTACTAAAAAATTTTATTATGATACTTATCCACAACAAACAGCCCCTTTTATTTATGATAGATATTCCGGCGACTTTAACGGAGATGGCATAACAGACCTTCTTACCTACGAACCATACGGAGCCGGATATGTTTGGAAGGTTTTTTTTGGAAAGGGTGATAAAACCTACACCAATGGCACAACGATTAATGGTCCACACCTTGATATGAATTTTCAATTGGAAGAAGGTAGATTGGTTCCCACACGTAAGATTATAACAGCAGACCTTGACGGTGATGGTAAAGATGAAATAATTCAACTTACAGGCGGACAAATGAATATACTTTATTCCAAAGGGTGCCTTTATGTCCAAAACTCTTTTCAATTTATATATAGACACAAAAAACAATCCATATCCGGGAGCAATTTAACAAATCCGAAGAGCTACAATATTGCAGATTTTAATAATGACGGAATTTTGGACTTGATAGTTCAAGGAGATAGATTAACCCCGATAATATATTATTTGCATAAAAACAATCAATATGAATTTCCAAAAAAGATTACCGATGGGCTTGGAAAAACACTTGAATTGGTTTTTAAACCCAGGTATTGGGTAGCAAAAGACCAAAATGCAACAAAAAAATATTTTTATCATGTTTTGGATAATTTAAAAACTTCTAATGGGATAAATAACGGGGTAAATACGATTAAATATATTTACGAAGAACCTGTATTTAGCTGGCTAAAAAGGACATTTTTAGGATTTCAGAAATTTTCTTGTATTGATAATCAAAAAGGTAAAACAGATGCTTTTAAATTTGCATATAATTACTCTAATAACCTGATGAAACCCGTATCGCACAATTCATTTTATTCTGTTATTGATGACTATTGGAACACCCTAACCACTTATAATTATTCTTTTAAAAGTTTAGGAAACAGGCGATATGTGCCCTATTCTTCCGAAACTACCGTATGTGATGATTTGTTTGGGACAAAAACCGTAACTGCCACTACCCTATACGACGATGACGGTAGAATAAAAACAAACAGTATCAAATCTTATGCCGGATGTACGTACAATGATTGGATGCATTCTGAAACAAAAACTTACACGTATAAAAAGATTTCGCTTTCCACTACGAATGCCTCTCACAATAAAAATGTTCTTGAAAAAATTATTACTACCCAGCAATACGAAAAAAACGGCACAACCATTGCCGATACGCTTACCTACAAATATAATGAAACGGGGGCGGATGTAGGACGGCTGCTTTTCGATAGAAAAGGAAATATTCACGGGGTAATTACCACCACTTATGGAGACTATTCTAAAGCGGGACAGTATCGAATAAAAACTGTTTCTGCTGCCGGATGCGAGTCACGTGTTGAAAAATACTTGTACGACAATACCTATCGTTTTATTAAACAAGTAACAAACCCTGAAGGGCATATTACCCAATACGGTTATGAGGCTAAAACAGGAAACAAGACCTTGGAGATAGATCCAAACAGTTTATCTACAATATATCTGTACGATACTTTTGGAAATCTTTACGAAATTAATTACCCCGATGGTACAAAAACCAATATTTTGGTAAATTGGCACTCCGGCACCAATCCGCCCAATGCCAAATATTACTCAACGACTACTTCATCCGGTAAACCGGAAGTAATTGTGTATTATGATGTTTTGGGCAGAGAAGTATGCAGAAAAGAGGATGGGTATTATTTTCAAACGGAGTATAATAAATTTGAGCAAGTGGTAAAAGTTTCTGAACCTTTTCAAAATTTTACAGACACCGACATCGTTTGGCATACCTATACTTACGATAAATATGGTAGAAAAGAAACCGAAGAAGGTCCCTACATCAATTTGACTTACGAATACCCTTATATAATGATCTTTAACAGAAGAGGTGTAAGTATTAAAGATAATTTAAGCGGTGTTACAACTCTAAAACATTATGACGCTCTATGGAGAATTTCTTCTATTTGGTATAGCAATCAAACCATGTTAGGATATTACCATGAGATTACAAACGATAAAAAACACAAAACGAAAATTTATTATGAATATGAAGGAACTACAACCACTATTATTACCGATTTGTGGGGCAATCGCCTTTCTATTGAAGAACCTAATGCAGGGTTAATTGTTTCTACTTATAATAAATTTAACGAATTAGAGAAACAGATTAATGCAAAAGGGGATACGACTTCTTATAAGTACGACAAATTGGGACGGGTAACACAAAAACGGTTTGCTGATAAAAATAATAAAACAGTACAAACCATTAACTATATTTATGATTTAGGAAATATGGGGAAAGGTAAACTGTCTCAAATTAAGATTAATAATAATCTTGTTGAAACGTTTACTTATGATAATTACGGAAGATTATCGGAACATAAGAAAAAAATTGACCGCAACTCTTACACGCTTAAATACACTTACGATAAAAACGGACTATTAGAAACACTGACTTATCCGGAAAATTTTGCCGTAACCTATAAATATTCTCCAACAGGAAAATTGGACGAAATAATTCGAAGCAGTGATAAAAGTTCTATTTATAAAGTGAACTCGCGAAACAAATATCATGCGCCGCTTAGCTGCACTTACGGAAACGGAATAAAAACCTCTTATAGTTATGATTTTGCCGGATTAGTAACATCCATTAATGCTACATTTTTAGCGTATGAATATCAATACAACAACCGCGGGTTAATCTCCACCCGTAAGGAAAACGGAATTGGGAGAACGGAAAAATACGAGTACGACGGTTTTGACAGACTTAGAAATGTTACGGTTAATAGTGACCCGCCACAAATTTTTTCTTACGACTATAATGGAAATATTATGAGTTATGGAGCCGGAATTTATACGTATGGCAGTTCTAAACCCCACGCGGTAACTAAAATAACCAACGCCCCTGCCGGCTCTGTTTCAGCTGTTACCTACAATTTCTTTAACCAACCTACCAAAATTGAAGATGCTTCGGCTTCGTCCGGAAACCATATTGACCTTTTTTATGGGGCAGACCAACTTCGCCATAGAATGGAACTCAAGAAAGATGATAAAACATTGATTACGCGCTATTATATGAACAAATATTTTGAAAATGAGGTTGATTTTACAGAAAAAGCAGACCGTTATAAACACTTCATTTATGGCGACAACGGCGTGGTGGCGCTTCATATTACTACACATTATTTCGAACAAACTATTGATACAATTAGTACAGAACTTGGCACGATTGATCCCGGCGGCAACAACCCTCACGGCAAAGCTAACGCTTCTACCGACAGTATGTACTACATTCACACCGACCACTTGGGCAGTTACTGCGCCATCACCAATGTAAACAAGAAAGTTAGGCAGCGCAATTTCTTTGACGCTTGGGGCAATACGGTAGGCACAGCAAACTTTGCCCTTACCGCCCGCGGCTTCACGGGGCATGAGCACTACCCGCAGTTCAAAATCATCAATATGAATTCGCGGTTGTACGACCCCGTGATAGGCAGTTTCTTCAGCCCCGACAACTTTGTTCAGATGCCGGAGTTCGCGCAAGCGTTTAACAGGTACAGTTACTGCCTGAATAATCCATTGAAATATAAAGATCCTACTGGTCAACGATATGTGGCTTTTGATGATGAATGGGATTTGGATATACGTACCGGAATAATGAATAAGACCGGTACTTTAGGGGGGAATGAAAGACATTATGTTAACCTGATTGATAATGGCAAATCTCTTGGGGAATATGTATTTCCCGGACAAAATTTTAGCATGAACTGGGATAAGGATATTTTCGGAAATATTACTTTGGCAATGAGCGGTTTTGCTTCAGATTTCAGTTCCCGCGCTTCCTTTCTTCAGCAATTTTATGCTAACGAAACAGGTTTCGTTATGGATGGAATGAGGATGTCGTCTGTTTCTTATACTGCCGGCGTTGTGGGCTACGACTATTACAGCGCTCCTGCAAGTGGTAGAATTTCGTACTCTGCGTTTAATGTAGGCGATTTGATAGGGGTTGGGATGGCAGTAAAAGGATTGGCAACTGCTGCTATGAAAGCAATTGGAGGTGCCGCAGTTAAAGATGGTGCCAATGTGGTGGCACGGCACGGAGTGCAGATGGGGGCAGGAGGAACAACGATTGTTGGTGAGGGGATGAAGAGAGTTAGTATGGAAGCAGCAAAACGCCCGGGTTCTGTATTTCTAAATAATATGCCTTCTTTTACAGGTTCCCCCCATCAAATAACAAGCCAAATGATGACCTATAATCGTAAATGGATACTGCAACAAATGAGGAATAGTAGTACTTTTATTGATATTGGTGTTGCTCCAATGAGAACGAATCCTAGTATTTTTTATCAAATGGAGCAAAATATGATGAAAAATTATTTGAATTTATATCCTAATGCTTTTCAAATTATAAGACCATGATAGAAGGTAAAAAATTTATAGAAATTGTTAAACAATATTATTCTTTTCTTGAAACTGAGTTTAATTTTAAGAAAGTAAATGAAATCATTAATGGCAATGCTTTCTACGATGTGGAGTTTAAAGATAAAGAAAAAGTAGTTTCTATTTCGTATGAAAACATTGAAAATCATTTGGAGATAATTATTTTTATTTTACAAGAAGGACAGATGCCAGACTATGATGATAAAACAAAAACACTACATCTATCTCAAATGAGTGCACAAGTTTTATCAAAAATTGATAGAAATGAAATCCATATAAATAATGAATTCTTTGTAAATATTAATGTTGAAGATGAATTAGAAAAGAAGTTGCTAAAAAGAGCAAAAGAACTTCGCCTATGTTTAAAACATTTCAAAAATATTTTAGAAGCATAATATTTTAATTCTTTAACCCTTATAACGTTCGCAATTCCATAGCACCCATGAATTTTCAACTATATGGCATTCCTAAATAAAACATTATGAGAGTATCTACAAAAATAGGGGACGTGTTTTCCGTTAAAATAGACGAAAACAGCAAAAAATATTTTCAGTTAATTGCATTTGATTTAACACAATTAAACAGTGATGTAATCAGGGTTTTTAAGAAAGTTTATCCGATAGATGCCAATCCGAATTTATCCGAAATCGTAACCGGTGAGGTAGAGTTTTACGCCCACTGTGTTACGAAGTTTGGAGTAAAAATGAATCTTTGGGAAAAAGTAGGGAATATCAAGGATGTAGGCTCGCTTAATCATATTCTGTTTAGAGGAACTACAGACTCTGGTTGCAAAGTTGGGGAAGAGCCTATAAAAATATCAGAAAAGTGGTATGTCTGGCATATCAATGATGAAAGTTTTACTCGCGTAGGGAAACTTACCGGAGAGAACAGAAAGGCAGAAATTGGTGTTATTGTAAATCCATA
>Ga0209628_10002629_pt1 | contig 12291 bp, 9 predicted proteins | sample TergutCu122P4_FD_187285 | JGI IMG/M metagenome (GOLD analysis project Ga0209628, IMG submission 187285) | Cubitermes ugandensis P4 segment gut microbial communities from Kakamega Forest, Kenya - Cu122 P4 (SPAdes) (version 2) | ecosystem: Host-associated > Arthropoda: Insects > Digestive system >...
TGTCATACTTACATCAAAAGAAAAATCAATATGTATACCATAGTAGATTTCCAATTGAAATTAAGTCATGAAACAATGGAACCGGTTTTTGATCGGAGTGACATTAATAAGATTTTCAACTCTTTTCTAAATATTTTCTTAAGAATCTGCTATTCTAGTTTTCCCTTAATTCAGGCAAAGAATAAAATAAACCAAAGTTCATGGATTACAGCAGGAATAATAATTTCCTGCAAATATAAAAGAGAATTATACGAGGAATTACAGAATAATAATAATGTTACTCTTGCACCTTATTATAGAGATTACTCTAAAATATTGTCTATGGTTATAAGAAAGGTAAATATAATTGAACATGACAAATTAATCCTAAACTCCCATAATAAAGTTAAAACTACATGGGGTATTACAAATAAAGAATCTGGAAGAAATAAAAAAAGAAGTGAAATACAAGCTCTAAACGTTGAAGGTAGAAAAATTACTGATTAATAAACCATTGTTGAAACTTTTAATGGGTATTTTGTTGCTATCTCAGACAATGTTAAAGGACAAGGTAAAAATAACCTTATAAATGATGCTAATAATAGTATTGATAATCATAATCATTTCATGGAACAAGCTTTTAATAAACCTTACCCAAGTATGGAATGTAAATGTACAACAATGAAAGAAATTGAACATATTATAAAATCCTTCAAAACAAAAAACTCATATGGGTATGACGAGATATCCACAAAGATCCTGAAAATAAGCTGCCCTTTCATAAGTTCTCCACTAAATTTCATATGTAATAAAATAATGTTTTGGGATGTATTCCCAGACAGATTAAAATATACAGTAATAAAACCACAACACAAGAATGGTTATAGGTGTAAGGTGTCTAACTATAGACCTGTATCACTCTTAACATCATTCTCAAAAATATCTGAAAAGGTAAAGCAGACAAGGATTTTAAAACACCTCACCAAATATAATATATTACGCACTGAACAATACGGTTTCAGGATAGGATTGAAGACAGATAATGCAATTTGTAAATTAACAACTGAGATTTTAAATGCTATGAACAATAAACTACTAGTAGGAGGGATTTTCTGTGATTTGGAGAAAGTATTTGATTGTATTGATCAAGATAATACTTTTGTATTGTGACAAGTTTCTATATCCCATAGGTCGATTGACCTTGTATGGATTAACAGAACGCATAATAAATGAATGAATGAAAAAGATAAGCTATTATCTCAATTGAAATTTTATGGAATTATTAGCAAGTATCTTGCACTTTATCATTATTATCTGGATAACAGACATTTTAGAACAGCAATCTATGACAGTGATAACAGTAATAAAGTTTCAAGCTGGGCTAAAGTAAGACATGGAGTCCCACATGGCTCTGTTTTGGGACCTCTACTTCTTCTTCTTCTAGACACAAATGACTTAACCAAGATTATAAATAGAACTTCAGCACCTATAATCTTTGCTGATGATACTAGTATCTTATTTGCTCATTCTAATCTAAAGGATTTCAACAAAAATATTCACATAATCTTTGCAACTTTAAATAAATGGTTCAGAGCAAACCAATTATCTCTAAATTTTAATAAGACAAATTATGTACACTTTACAACTAAGAAAAATATGTCAGTTAAATTCAAAATAGGCCTTAACAATAATTTAATCACCAATAGCTCCTACACAAAATTCCTGGGGGTGACAATGGATAATACCTTGTCTTGGAATAATCATATTGATTTACTCATGAAAAAATTAAGTGTGGCTTTATATATAATTAGAAATGGCACAACATACATGTCTGCCTTGTCATCAAAAATGATTTATCGTGCTTTCTTTCACTCAGCTATGAGTTATGGAATTATATTTTGGGGGAACTTGTTGCATAGTTCACAATTTTTAACATGCAAAAAAAGGCAATTAGAATTAAGGAAGGATGTAGGAATAGAGTTTCATGTAGAAATTTATTTAAGAAATTACAAATTTTGCCTTTGACATCACAATATAATTTATCTTTATTAATGTTTGCAGTTAAAAAAAAACTTTTCTCAACTAACACTGAAAATCACAATATAGAAACTAGACAAAGAAATAATTTATACCTGCCTCAAGTAAAGTTAACCATTTATCAAAAAGGAGCATATTATTCGGGGATAGAAATCTTTAATCATTTACCCTTAGAGATTAAGAATGTCACTGGTAACCAAAAAAAGTTTAAAATTGCTCTGAAAATTTTTTTATACACTTATTCATTTTATACAATGGAAAGAGTACCTTAGTCAATCATGAATTATGTACTGTATCACAAAATTTCTTATTATATTGGTACTAGTTTTGAGGTTCTATCTATGTATATCATATAAGTATTCAATGATTGTCTATTGTGAGCTTATCACATTTCCTTGTATAAACTTTATGTGTCTTATTTATGTGTTATATTCATAAATTATTATTATACGTATTTTATTGTCATGACTCATTCTGTACTGCGCCTGTTGTTACCTAATGACAAGTTCTGTATCCACTTTGGTGGAGCTCTGGAATACTGAATAAATTAATATGAATAATTGCAGGTCTTATGTATGTATATATATTTATTCTCTTTCAGTTTTACATATCGTTTTTTGTTTTGTTAAGCTATTTGCTATGACGATTGCTATAACAAAAGTAACTGTCAAAGCTAAAAGCTTAACATTTGCATGTATTATGTATACATTTGATATTTTAGGTGACTATTTTTATATCTGTGGAGCTATGGAATGTGGAAAAATGAATAAACTGAATAAATTAACAAACATTAGTTGTATTCTTGATTATGCAACGTCGAAAAACGAAATTTGACAGATCAATGGACTCTTACAATCATGGATCAATTAATGCTACGTAAATATGTCCAATATTCCTACCTGCTCTTGGTTCAGGTACGTCTGGTAAAATCAACAAATCCTCGTCATTATTCATTCTCCTTTCTCTGCTTCTCACCGTTTCCAAAGACATTATCGCTCCAGCTGTCACTTGCCAGAACGCCTCACAGCAGCTGACTGTCGCACTGGCACAGATGACGCTCCTAGCTTATTGCGAAACAGTCCACCGTCCAGATAAAGGTTGTCCTTCAAATATTTCCAGTACGAATCACTGTTTCATGTTATTTCATAGCAACGTCCCTACACTAACTATGTGACTCACGCGCTATTAAATCACCTATTCCGTGCTGTGAACTACTCATTTTTAACATGGGTCGTCCGATTGTACCCATGGATAGAATCTGACACTATTGACTGAGAAAAAACACGTGATGTCTCCAAAGAATATACGAACGGGCTGCTGTTGAACATCACAGAATGAAATAAAATGCAAAGAGTGTATTGTAAGTAAGGGTAGTATGGGGAAAGATACTGTGTAATGTGGCTGTTCACGTGCGTAAAATACTCAATGAAAGACATAATTGTGAAGTAGTAAATTACAAATGTATACTGCATGGTCTTGGATAAACTTTACATCTTCAGTGTCATACATTCCCTAACGAAAAAAGGAACACCACGAACACGAAAATTATAGTTCTGTTTATTCATAACCTCAGCAATAGCAATGCAGTTGACATCCAGTTCAGCTCCTTTACCTCCGGGGAAAAGGCGTCTTGTACCCTGTTGGTAGGATGCTGGTAGACCTCAGAGCCATTATGGGTGGGGGAGTGAATAAATTCCCATCCCTGCCAGAAATTGAACCCCAGGCAACCAGATGTTACGTTCTTTCAAAATATTTTGAAGTGTAATAAATATGAATTAACCGTTAATAGGACACAAAATGGTCTATGAAGTCATTCATTTCGGCTGAATCCTTGAATAGTAGGTAAAAGTAAATAAAATGTTTCATTTACCAAACATGCCAGGTGAAGAAACCAAAAATCTCAACACAATTGTGTAATTACTCAAGCCATAGTACATATGGCTTGAGTAATTACACAATTGTGTTGATCAGGTGCCCATATTTATGTAGCACTGAATGGTGGACTGATTATAAATTAGAGATTGGAAGGAAATATTTTAAATTTATGATAAGGTTCTATACCAGGGATTGCAAACAGAAATTGAGGAAAGCCACAAGAAAATCTGTATATTGAACAGGAGTGCTGATCACCCAGCCACACATGCTGTACCATGGATTATGTTGCCAGGTTAGTTTCATGTCTTTTGTGCAACAGAATGACCTGAAATGAAGGATAGGTTGGAGATAAGGGAAAGTGTACAGTAAAAGATGACATACAATAATTGTAATAACTTCTAGAAGAGGCAAGGGAGAAAGAGAAATGACAAAATAATGGTGTAAAATACTAGGAGTGATGTTGAAAGTAGGGAATATTCTAGAAATGTAGATTACAGAAATATCAATGGTATGGAATTCAAAAGATGTAGGAGAAATGTTACGTGTAAGGGACAGTGTATAATTTAAAAAAAACAGCAGTTACAATAACGATATGAACTTATTTATTGGTGCATTTAAAGAAGTCGTGCATACAATGTGAGCCACGATCGCATCGCATCCACGCTCTCTTCTGGCCGAGCCAGAGACCTGTGACCGAACGAAGAACAGTGCGTAGGGCCATGATGTTCATCAAGTACGTGTCTCAGAATGGCGTTCACAACCCTCTGGCTCGCTCTTACGCTCACCACTGTCACCAAGGGCAGTATTTGGAATATTATTAATTAATAAATACATTCACTGACAATAAAATAAATTACAAAATAAATGTTTAATAACATTTTTTAAGTTGTATTCTTCAGAATATACTTTTCTTTTGTTTTCCTGTTACCATATGTTGGTTGAGGCGCTGCAAAATAGGCTTGTTTTATTTTCATGTCCATCTGTAGCAATTTTTGTTTTTGTCGTAAGTATTGTTTGTCATGTATGATTTAGAAATCGCCTTCTGGATGCAGATCAAATCGTGGCGGGAAGGCGTTGCCATCAAATTGCGGCCTAGGCGCCGGTTTGTGAGGCTGCAAACAAGACATGACAGCATCAGTATTGCAAAGTTGAAATTACATGCTGACACAGTTAGCTTGGTGCACAAATGTGGCACCCACAGTGGACTTGTGCAATGAGTGGATGGTGTGGGCTAGTTTTCATTTGTGGTAATAGTGTGGCTTGATAATCGCACCTACCCAAAGTTCCTTGTCCTGCCTTACCTGCTGATAGCCAGCAAGCCAGCCAGTTAACCATGCTTCTTGCATTATTCACCTACCACGTTTCAACATACCGATGTTAACCGCTTATGCAATAACTGCACCTAAATGAATGATTGTCTCATAAGCAAGTTTGGAGTATTACTTGCCTTAGCGGAGACTGACACAGCTGTTAGCAGGACACTATTAAGTACAGTCCATAACTACTTATGATGCAGCCCTAGTTGGCTGTCCTGAAGCAAATGGTAACTGTGTTTACAGTATGTCATTTAGTAACATGATGATAAATGTATTCTGACTTGTGTAAGTAACTTGAGTAACTCGACAGGAAGAAACATTTAAGTATGACTTTTTGGGGGGGGGGGGTTTATGCAGAAAAATAAATCCTGTGACTGGGGAATAAAATTGACAAAATCTTATTTAATGTTAATTCTGAATTCTGGTATTTCTATCTAAACTTAAATTTTGCTGCACATAGATTGATGTAAATGCCAGCTGTATAAGGGAACAGTATGTCATTGTACTGTACAGAAACTTCTCTCATGTTAATATATCATCTGGGTATTTTATATTTTATATTTATATTATATATTATATAATCTGGGCTGATACAGGTGGCATGAATGCAACTGACAAAACTGAGTTGAGACTCCCACTCATAAAACAGCTGTGTTGTCATATTGTAGTGACAAACCAGGAACCTGGCACATTTTATAAGTATGTATCCAAACTGTATTCCAATAAGTGGCAGATAATTTTTGTTGACTGTGGCAGCCTGGCTAACATGGTTAACATCAACACTGTGCAGCTGAATACAAGATAAAGGTACATTAAAAGAAAAGTAGAATGTTTAAGGAATTTCTTGATTATAACTATTGATTATGATTTAATGTCGTTGCACATACATATTTTAGATTGTTTTGAAAATCCGCTAACACTGACTCACACAACACATACTACGCCAAACTACAGTGATACCTCGGCTAACGAAGATAATTTGTTCCGGAATCACATTCGTTAGCCGAAACTTCTCGCTGTCTTGAACATAAACAACGCACTCGGGTTGGTGTGTCTCCCCTATGTGATGTGATGTCAGCTCATTTCTTTGTCACACACATACAGACGGAAAAGATAAGCTCTTGGAATGGCCCGACCGTTCATGTTTGCTGCTTTATGTTAGTGCGCACATCCACTAAAACATTCATTAGCTGAGTCCGAAAAACAGCAAAAAAAAATCTTCGTTAGCCAAAAAATTCGTTAGCAGGGTCACTCGTTAGCCGAGGTATCACTGTACTTCAGGACAAGTACTTATTCAGGAAGCTTTAGGCTGTGAATTTAAAGCAAAGATGGCCATTTTAGACAATTAATGCAAATCAAACTTGTTCAATAGAAGAGCTTAGTTACACATAAATCATTCTTTAACTTCAAATATCAACAGAGACCCATGTTCAAGTCACATTTTTGACTTGGAATGACCTCAGAAATTACAGCCTGAATGTTAACACAAAGACACAAAACCCTCTGCATATACAACAGATTGTCATACGTATCATTGGTTTGAATGCTCTTTGTTTCTAAGCTACTGTTTCATATTAAACTTTTGTACCCTCTCTGCACTAATGAAACTCAGTACTCAAAACCAAACAATACAGTAACAAACAAGGTAACTATAAGGGGCAGTAAATATGAAGTTGATTTCTTTATGAAAAATTCTTACAAATGTTACTGCCCATGTACGTTTTATATACACAAACACTGCACAATTTAAGCAAGTTGGGAGTTGGGGTGAGGTACACAGACACAAGGGATCTCCTGATACAGCGAACACCATGCCATTATGAACACTATAAGGTACACCTGAATGAGCAGATTGTCCGTGGATCAAGTTTCTGCATAAGATGTAAATTCTACTTTCAGAAATTCCATTCTTCAATTTGTATGTCCATTGTATAAGATACAGATTATTATAATACAGCACTGATATAGGTACCAGTTTATGTGAAATGTGGCATTAAGGTTATAGCACTTTTAAATGCTTGTCATAGAATTTACTTGACATATCTGTTATGATAAAAGACACCTGTAAATGTAACTTAGAGTGGGGTTCATGTCTTCTGGGATGCAATGCTGTGTAGATGGATGTTTGGTTACTGACGTTTTGAAGTTCTGTGGTGCCGTGATATCTTCAAGGGTCAAACTAGGGGTCAAGCAATGTTGTATTCTGAGACTGCTTGGTTTTTAAAGATGAATGTACCACAATCCTTTGGAATGTTGGGAACCACTCACCCAGTGACACAGTGTCACATTCCAGAAGACACTGCTGTCAGAATTTCAAATTTCTAATTTATATTTAAAGCAAAGGAAATGTTTAATTAAAAGCTGTGATTTATAAAACAACTCCCATATTTAATTTACCATATGAATATAACAAAAAAGTCTATACTATTGCAATACAGAACAGTTGTGATACATAAGTAATAAATGCTTTCATTTCAAGCTACAACCTTTTCCTTTTAACGTATGTCTGGCCTACCTTTGGCATATAATCAGTTGAGCTCTGACTAGAATGGAATGCTGTGAACATCAGATAGTACCAAAAATACTCAAAATACACATGGCCACATCTGTCATGGTGAGGTGTGCATTTTGATTTTAAACGGTTTGATACTAGAGAATTATGCAGAAACCTGTCCAGAACAGGATTAAGAGTGTGGGATAATGACAGGTATTGAACACATGAAGTGAAATCCTCAAACTTGCTTCAAGGTTAGGTTTAAAAATGTTCTTACAGTGAGGGTCTTGGGCTGCAATAAAATTGAGAATTTTCCAGCTTCTTAATTCAGATGCGGAAATTATACATGGAGTGTTATATAAAATATATGGTAACTATGTGAACAAGTAGGCATCATATGTCAAATGAGTTACATCTACATCAACTGATAAATCAATTGGTTCTCAGAATTCCACTGGTAGATGAATATTTTGACAGTATTAAAGGTTTAACTTGTCGCAGTTCTTTTAGAAATGATCATTAAAGTTCCAACTTAAAAGTGACTGGACAAACTTATTGGAAATTTGTGCACACAGAAAGATATATAGCCACTGTACACATTAACAAGGGTGTTTGGAAGAGTGCATATGTTCACATTGGATATGTGGGAAATGCTTCCATATTTGTGATACTATACAGGGAACTGGGTCTGTGGAATCACTCAGCAATCAGCTTTGGGGCACGCACCACTTACAAGAGAAGTAATGTGGTTTACTCCACTGGAACCTTGCGGGACTTTGCCTGAGGCTGCACAAAGGACAGAAAAGAAATACAACTCTTAGTCCAATAATTGTTGCAACAAAAAATTTTGGGTAATAATTAAAAGTACATAATATTTCCATGATGACTGATCAAACTGAAATGATGCTTCTTTTTTCCTACATCTAATTTTCATACTGCCTAGACAGGCATTAATTACAGTGTTATTTAACAGGCCTGAATTGAAGTGTATTTAATTCAACACATTAATATTTCAGTAATCTTTTTTTGTTTTGTTTTTTATGGGGGGCATAAAACTGTCAGAATTTAAAGTTCTGAGTTTTCTCAGTATTGGACCCTTGCCTATTTACAGGTTGCTTGTTCCAAGTAGAACTCTGTTATGCATGTTAGAGGGTAAGAGACTGCCAACCCAAGATGTAGGAATATGTTGTATATTGTTATATCTTTCTACATGAGGTACAATCACTGCTCCACTGATGTCCCTGATCCACCTATCAACGGTGGTTACTGTGGATTAATGCTTGGAGTTCTACCTACAACAGACAACCTGTATCATTGTGTAGTTCATGAAATTTTTATCTGATGCAGGTCCTGATTAAATTTAAATTTCTTGTATGTGAACTCACCACAGGGCTTAGCCCCCGTGCTGCAGATCCCGATCGTCCCTTCGCACGGAACTTTGAAATTGCCTGCTCAGCGAGGTCAGCTCTTTCCTCAGCCTCTTCCAGCTCCTGCTGTGCTTTGCGGAACTTGGCCAGATTCAGAGCTGCAATTTCCTCCTGTGGAAACAAATGTATGAGTGGTGAACTGTCTTAAATTTCAAAACATTTTCATTTTCATAAAAAAACGTTATTTCAATAAAATGTAAAAGAAAATTTACTCCACCTTCATTGAAAAAAGCCAGGAGGTTATTGATGAATTTTATTGTGAGAATTGAAAAAGATTCATAATAAAATAGGGGTGGGTGGGTGGTGGGGCAAAATGCATAGATACTGAATGTGAAAGAAGAGTTACACATGGGTACCAATGAGTTAAATAACAACGTAAGAAGAGTTCAAGATTAAACATTGTGAAATGAGAGTGGAAGTAATTCTGGTATCTTCCAATAATGCATTTCATGATTTCATGAATTCATCAGTGTGTGATGTATCATTATGTGAAGAACTGAAACTGGAATGTGGATGTTGCCAGGCCTTCTGCCACATATCTTGAGGAAACCATGCCCTCCTAAGATTATGTTAGGGACAGAATGAAGAATTATGTCAACTTTACTACCTTCATTTTATTTATAGAACAGAAATTCCTAATAATCAGGTAGTAATTGCATTTTAACTATAATGAATGTGGTTCAAAACAAGAAACATTGATTACAGTATGTTTGTAACTTTGTGTTTAAGTTTATTCATTTTCTCACTTTTGAGAAGTAAATATATCAGCTGCATTAGTTTTGAACTCACAACAGCTGACAATCTTGTCTTATAGATATTTAACTCACCTAGAGGAAATCCATCTAATTTTGTAGCAATTCTTGTTAAAAGATTCTTTATTTTTAATACATGTGTCATTTAAAGCTTTATGATTACCTGAGACAATTAATAGTGTTAAGTTACTGGAACAGTTGTTTCATCACCTAAAATTTACATGACAGAAAGTATGGAGAGTTGTTGAAATTCAAGAGACAACTGACAAACCTGAACCCTCCAATGTGCTGTTGAAAACGATGATGAGGGTGATACTCACCGCCTCCTCAATCTGCCTCTTGTATGTCTTAATCTTCTGTTGTAGTTTGTCAACTAAGTCTTGCATACGCTCATGGTTCTTGCGGTCTTCTTCACCCTGGAAGCTCAACTCCTTGATGCGCCGTTCTGATTTGCGCAGATTCTTCTGTGCATCAGCATGTCGTCGTTGCTCTCCGTCCAGCTCGTTCTCCAGTTCTCGGACACGCTGCTCAAGCTTCTGAATGGCCTTTTTACCTCCCTTAAGTGCATTGCTTTCAGCCTCATCTAAGCGCACCTACAAACAATTTAAATGACATTTTACTCCTGAGAGGGGGAGGAGAGAGAGAGAGAGAGAGAGAGAGAGAGAGAGAGAGATACTGGGATGGCACACAACGAAACTTTCACTGGTCTGCATAAATATTTTAGAAGATTCATACAGACATACCAGAACAAAATTCCTACGGGAATCCTGCTTTAAATTTGAAAGTAATATTTATTCCTGATTTGAGTAATTCCTACATTACTTTTCTGAAATGTGGTTATAAACGAGGAATAGCATGGACCTGAAGGACATTCTGGATTCTGTCTGTAGTTACTACTTTTCATAACTTTAAAGTGATAATAGCTGCATGGTGGCTGCTTGCTTAATCATGATAAATCATTCATCAGCATATTAATACATGAATATTAAATTATTTTGCGCAGGAAATTTTTACATTGAACTACCATTAGTAAACTTTTTATGCCTTCCTTGATTAAGTACTTCATAATTTCATAATTTTGTGATGGATGATGACTATTCATCGGAGTAGGTATGAATTTGGAAGCATCTGTCTGCAGTGACTGAGTTTGAATGTAAATGAATACCTGCAGCTCCTTAATCTGTGTCTCAAGAGCCTTGCGCAACTTCTCTTGTGTCTGTGCGTGATCCTGTTCAGCCCGCAGCTCATCAGCCAGTCGTGCAGCGTCAACCATTGCCTTCTTTGCCTTCTCCTCAGAATTCTTGGCCTCGTTCAATAGCTCATCCAGGTCAGACTGCACGTGAACGTGAAGAAACACAGGTTTTTAAATAATAATTTGTGTTATGTCATTGATATAATGCCCATGCAGAAAAGTATGCACTGAAATAAAGAGTTGTTTCTTTCTGCCTTAGAAACAGCACCCCCAATTGAGTATTATGTTTTCCAAGTGTCTGATACTGATTTTTCTTACATTCTAACAGAAACCTTACTAAGGCTTTCCCTGCATGATGGCCTTTCCCCAGCATTATTGCAATTGCCTACATGATTTTCCACAAGTGCTGAGCTGTCATCCGGTGGAGTGGGAACTGCCAAACATAATTAATTTATACTCAAATCGATGCATGTAATATCAAAATTATTAACTATTTTTTAGCTTTCCCTCATGAGACAACTTTCCATTTACCACTACCAACTATTGTTATTCTTTTTGAAGTACAGGCCATGAGAAACAGACAGACAGTGAATTATATATAGACAAATTACATTCAGTAATCATTTTGTTTGTTCAAATTTGCAAAGTTATTTTCAAAAACAGTAACATACATTGAATTTGGTGTGAAAACTGCAAGATAAACAGTACACTGCCACATTTATTTTGTTCTGTAATTCCAATACAGTTGTTTTAGCTCAATGAACAAAACTTTGAAACAGTGTCCACAAAATTGAATATATTTGGTGAAATAAAGTAGCATTTGGCTTCAGAATGATAATAATCATTTCAGGAGAACTTTCAGTGTGAACATTTGAAATTGGATGCATAATGAAAGAGAGAAAAAATGGATACTGAAGCAGCGTTGAATGCAAGAAAGAAAATTAAATGTTGTGGTGCTAACAGAATAGAGAAATGATGGGAGATCATACATGGCTAATATTACGGATTTACTTCATACCACTGGGAAGACATGATTGTAGGGCATACACAAGAATGTTTGCAAATGTTCAAAAAACATGGAGGGAAGAAATTTGAAGAAGATAATGGGAATGACTGGAAATCTGGAGTTTAGAATTACAGAATCTATGATAACACCCATAATAATAATAATAATAATAATAATAATAATAATAATAATAATAATAATAATAATAATATC
>Ga0209628_10002630_pt1 | contig 12290 bp, 2 predicted proteins | sample TergutCu122P4_FD_187285 | JGI IMG/M metagenome (GOLD analysis project Ga0209628, IMG submission 187285) | Cubitermes ugandensis P4 segment gut microbial communities from Kakamega Forest, Kenya - Cu122 P4 (SPAdes) (version 2) | ecosystem: Host-associated > Arthropoda: Insects > Digestive system >...
TTTCTTCTCCTGTAACTCCTCCAATAACCGCTCTTACTTTGAAATTGTATTTGCCCGGACGGAGCGATGCGTATTCCACAAATCCTCTATCCGACAAAGCGCTCCAATCGTCGTTAATTCCTTCTAATTTATACTGATACTTCACTTCATCGGTATTTCTGAATGTAATGGCAGAAAAATCTATTGTGATATTGTTTTGTTCGTGAGTGAGGCGGATTTTGTTGGTATTAATAGAAAAACCGGAATGGGGGACGCCGTTTATCAATAGGTTGGTGATAAATACATTAGGCGCTTTTTGTAATTTCTCGTTAAAGAGATTATCATTAATAACAAAAAGTCCCTCCTGCGTTAAAATGAATAATTTACCATCAGTGGGAATACATCTTATTATTGGTCCAATAATTCCGTTATTAGCATCAATTTTATCCATTAATTCATTTCCTTGACTGTCATATTTTACAATGTTAACACCTTTTTGACCTCCTATCCATATTCTCCCCTGATTGTCGGCAATAGTGCCAAATACCATGTTGTTTATCAAACCATTATCCGATGAAAATAACTTGTAAGAAACAACGCCGTTATCATCTAAAATTAGTTTGTAAGCGCCTGTGTAAAAAGATGAAAACCAGAGATTTCCATATATATCGAAATCCATATATCTGATATACATGGTAACAAAAGAAGTGTCGGCATTGCGTGATTTATAAGCCGTTATGTTGTCAAATACAATTTTATTTTCATTAGGTCGTGATATGGTACCTCGATAGATTCCTAAAACATAGTCGCCATACCAGTAATATCCGAACTTATCCTGCAAAATGTTCCATGGTCGGATAGATACGGAATCGGGATGGTTGAATTTTACAGGAAGAAATTTGCCGTTGGAGTAATTATATATATTTTTCTCGGAAACAATCCACAAACCGGTTGAATCGAAAGAAATTTGTTGCAGAGAACCAAAGTTATTGAAGCGAAAATCGGCAAGTTTCTCTAATTTTTGTAAATCGGGCAACTCTTTTGTAACAGGAATTTTATAAAGTCCAAAATCATTGGCTATATAAAAATCCGATTTGAAAAGAGCGACACGTTTAATTCCCTCTTTTTCTAACGGAGTTCCTTTTAAACTTATCGGTATTAATTGATTATCTATTAGAATATCCAAAGCATTGGGGCTATAAATCCAAAACCGGTTATATGAATCCAATCTCATTCCGGTACCTCTTTTAAAACGTACTCCGTTTTGAGCAATGGCATAATTATCGAAACTTTCAATCATGCTGACGCCATTGGCAGTGGCAAACCAATAGTTCCCTTCTCTGTCTTGAAGCAAAGACAAAACATTTGAATCCGACAATCCGTTTTCTTTTGTTAGATGTAAGGTAATACTGTCGCCTTTTGTCCTAAAAACGCCATAAGAGGCTGTTGGAATCCATAAATTCTTTTCTTTATCGAAATAAATAAGATTGACGGCAACATTAATTACTTGTGAGAATGGCTGTTCTATCGTATAGTCTTTGTCCCATTGTCCGGGTTGATGCCACTTAATCCTGTAATAACCATGATTGGAACCCACATGGAGCGTTCCTTCTTCGTCAAAAATAATTTTTTGAACCATTTTATCCTTTAACTCGGGAAGAAAAACAGCCGTATAACCTGTATCCGACTGTTGCAGAAATCCCAATCCAAATTGTCCCCCAAACCAAATATTATTATCTCGGTCAATATCTATTGTTAGACAAAATGTTCCTCGGTAATAACCCCATAAATATATTTGTTTCAAAGAATCTGCTGTCAAAAGATACATTCCATCCGAACAACCTGCTAAAATATTTCCATCAGAGTAGTATTTTAAGGTGGAAAAAATATTTCGCCCTACTTCAAAATACCCATTCTCTAAATGTTGTTTAAAACTTCCATCATCTTGTTGAACAAAAATCCCTCTCATGATACCATTCGACACAAGATTACCGCTTGGCATTGTTTCCAAACTTGTTACAGCAGCCAAATTATAGTAAATTTCGGGTATGGCTTTGTGATAGAACGATTTGCCGTCGAAACGTGTTAATCCCGAATAAGAACCTATCCAAATATAACCCCACTTGTCCTGTTTAAGAGCAAAATTGACATTATCAATCAATCCGGTTTGTGTGGTGTAATTTTTAAAGAGGTATTGCTTCTCCGGCGAGGTAAGCGAAGTCTGCGACAAGGCAGTGAAACTGCCCACAAACAACAGAAATAAACAATATAATAAGAATGGTTTTAAATGGGATTTGGTTTTTATAAATGTCTTAAACATACGATATTTATTTTAATAAGTTTATACGATTTTCAGTAATGCAAATGTACGAATATTTTATCATTGGGTTTGTATCAGTAGAAAAATTGTACCTTTGCAGCGATAAATATCAAATATTTCACTTATTGTTTTTTTTAAAAATAACAACTTACGCTAATGGATATTAAATCATTTCAAGAAGCTATAAATCAAGGAATACCCTATATTCTTCCTCAGGCGTGCACTTTAAATAAAAGCGTTCCACATGCCACAAAAAGAAAAGATATTCTCAATAAAAAAGAGAAACAGTTAGCCGTAAGAAATGCTTTGCGCTATTTTCCGACTGAAAATCATGCCGTATTAGCACAGGAATTTGCACAAGAGTTGAATACTTACGGACGTATTTACATGTACCGTTTTCGTCCCCAATACGAGATGAAAGCGCGTCCCATTTTCGACTATCCTGCAAAATCACAACAGGCAGCCGCCATTATGCTGATGATACAAAATAATTTAGACCCTGACGTGGCACAGTTTCCACACGAATTGATTACATACGGAGGCAATGGGGCAGTATTTCAAAACTGGGCACAATATCTGCTCACCATGAAATATCTGTCCGAAATGACCGAAGAACAAACATTGGTGATGTATTCGGGACACCCATTGGGATTGTTCCCATCACATAAAGAAGCACCGCGTGTGGTCGTTACCAACGGCTTGATGATACCAAATTACTCCAAACCCGACGATTGGGAACGTTTCAACGCATTAGGCGTTACACAATATGGACAGATGACCGCCGGCTCGTATATGTACATCGGACCTCAAGGAATTGTACACGGCACAACCATTACCGTAATGAACGCATGCCGTTTGACACAAAAAACAGAAAACGAATCAGCAGCAGGAAAACTCTTTGTTACATCCGGCTTGGGCGGAATGTCGGGCGCACAGCCAAAAGCAGGCAATATCGCCGGAGTAGTATCGGTAACGGCGGAAGTCAATCCCGCCGCTGCCAACAAACGCTATGCACAAGGCTGGGTGGACGAACTCATTACCGACATCAACGAATTGGTTGTTAAAGTAAAACAATCTGTTGCAAAGAAAGAAATCCGCTCGTATGCCTATATCGGCAATGTAGTTGATGTGTGGGAAACTTTCGACAAAGAACAACTCTATATAAACTTAGGCTCCGACCAAACTTCACTCCACAATCCCTTGGCGGGAGGCTACTATCCTGTCGGTTTGTCGTTTGAAGAATCGAATAGAATGATGGCTGATAATCCTGCCAAATTTAAAGAACATGTACAGGCATCGTTACGCAGACATGTAACCGCTATCAACAAACATACTGTAAAAGGCACTTACTTTTTCGATTACGGCAACGCTTTCTTATTGGAAGCTGGACGTGCCGGAGCCGATATTTTTAAAGATGACGGAACGTTTAAATATCCCTCTTATGTACAGGACATCATGGGACCGATGTGTTTTGATTTTGGATTCGGACCCTTTCGCTGGGTTTGCACATCAGGAAAAGTCGAAGATTTGGATTTGTCGGACAAAATTGCAATGGAAGTTTTAGAATCCATCGCCAAACATTCTCCAAAAGAGATACAACAACAAATGCACGACAACATACAATGGATAGCCGGAGCAAAGAAAAACAAATTGGTTGTCGGTTCGCAGGCGCGCATATTGTATGCCGATGCAGAAGGACGGATTCAAATTGCATCCGCCTTCAACAAAGCCATTCGAGAAAAGCGCATATCAGCACCCATTGTTTTAGGTCGCGACCACCACGATGTATCCGGAACGGATTCACCCTTCCGAGAGACTTCAAATATCTACGACGGTTCGGCTTTCACTGCTGACATGGCTGTACAAAACTTTGTTGGAGACGCCTTTAGGGGCGCTACTTGGGTTTCGCTTCATAATGGTGGTGGAGTAGGGTGGGGGGAAGTTATCAATGGCGGCTTCGGAATGTTGTTAGACGGCTCTACGGAGGTAGACCGCCGTTTGGAAATGATGCTGTTTTGGGATGTGAACAACGGCATTTCACGCCGCTCATGGGCGCGCAATGAAGGCGCCGATTTTGCCATCAAACGCGCCATGGATGCTTGCCCAACATTGAAAGTAACATTACCCAACTCGGTAAATGACGAGATTGTGAAAAATTTGTTTTAATATTTTTTGTGTTTAAAACAAAATTGGAATGAATATTGTAATAGAATTATAAAATATAAATCTTAAAATAGTTGAATTATGAAGTTATTATTGAAATGTACATTGATTTTTTTGTTTGTTGCTATTGGTTTTACATCGTGTGTGGTTGACGGTCCTCAGGGGCCTCAGGGACCTCCGGGAAAAGACGGATGGTCGTATATTGATGTGAAATATTACACCGTTTCACGCTGGGCGCTTGCAGCAAACGGAAGGTATTTTTTCCACGAAATGGCAAATCCTGCCATTACAAATTATGTTTTTGATAAAGGAGTTGTAACAGGCTATCTGGTATATAACTTTAATCAAAACAATGAATATCATGTGCCTTTGCCATTTGATATTTATTATAATGAATATCAGAACGGCATTCTCACTCAATGGACAGAAACCGTTTCTTTTGACATCATGCCCGGATTGATAACCTTTTACTACGAACCATCCGACTTTTTCACAGGAGTAACACCTCCTTCATGCACGTTTAAGGTGGTGGCAACGTGGTAGTTGAGAAATAATTTTTTGTTGTACCTTTGCAGCGAAATCGGCTCCCACTTTATTACGGCTAACGGAGGAATATTGTGCGTAGCCTTTAGGGTTGTAAGATTCCCTTTCGGCATCCGATTTTATTTTATATCCTGTTAGCATCCATTGTTCTTTATTTCCAAACAATTGTTTAGATATAATTGCAATAAAATTACCGTATTGTAAATCATATCTCCCAATATCACCACCGTAATCTCTCCAAATTTCCCCTTTTGTTAACGCCTCATTGATTCCAAAAAGGGTTTCTGCTACATTATTTCCTTCGTTCCATCTTTGAGCGATAATATGTTCAATGCCATATCCATCTTTATATTCTTTTTCAGCGGTTCCTGCTACTCCACTATAAATATTTATATCGCCTATCTCTTTATTATTTACGCTACCAAGTAGCCCTGTATTTCCATTGAAAAATGATTTTAATATTTCAATTCCTTTTAGCGTCTGATTATTTTCTATATTCTCAATTATTGATAGTTTTGCTTTTTCTATCTCTCGGTCAATAGTATAGATTGCGTTTTTATAATCTCTGACTTCGCTATTGTGTTGTTGGAGTAGATATAGTCCTGTTAGTTCGTTTTGACTGTGTTGTTTTTCCGCACCTTCCTGCGCTTCGTATTCGTTTTGCAGGTCGTTGATTCTGGATATTAATTGTTCTCTGTCGAGTGTGAGATTATTGTTTATTGTTTCGATGATGACACGTGCATTGTTATCCACCTTTTTGATGACTCTTACGCCACTTGCGTTGACATCTTCAATTTTTAGTGATAAAAGTTTTTTCAGTATTTCGTTTGAAGTCTTTGCCTGACGGTCGAGCATAATATTGAACAGTTTATCTAAAATTGGTTCAAGTTCTTTTTTTGTGGAAGCGTATTTTATCTGTGTCATCATTTGTGTTGCGTCGAAACTTGTCGGGTTAATGGATTTCATTGCTGTACGTGCAAAATCTGTTACCATGCTTACGGCATCTTTCATTTGTGTTTTTTCGGCTTTGAGTTGGTCTTTGAGTTTAAAATATCTTTGACGGTAGTCTTTTCTGTGTTCTACTGCCTTTGTTTTTTTTACTGCATCTATGTTGTAAGCGTTGTAGTCTATTATTGCTGCGGCAAGTTCATGGATGTTTCCTTTGAAGTTTTCAATTGTTGGTTTTTTCTTTGGTGATTCAAATTTGTATTCTATTTCCGGTTCGCTGACGAAGTTTTGGTTAGGGGTTGGATTGTTAAAATAGTTTACTTTTTCTTTTGCTATATTAATTTTTTGTTGTACTTTTGCAGTCAATTCTTGATTATTTGTGGCACTCGTTATTTTCTCGAGAGCGCTTAAATAATCAAGAGTTTTTTCTTTATTAAAGAGTAATGATTTATCATTATTTATCCAGTCTAAAACTCCATTTTCTTTTTCTGTTTTATCTAACGCATTTTTATCATAAACAGAACTTATAAAATTAAAATCTACTTCTCCCTTTTTATTAGTTTCAACTGATACTAATACATTGTTATCACCTATTCTTAATTCGGTTAATATTGCAACACTTTCTTCATGGCTTCCTTTAAATATTGCAATTGGATTTTGAACAGCATTAGGTAAATTAGTTAAATCCGAAATTTTATATCCATGTTTTTTTATTTTTTTAATAATTTTATTTCCGTATAACCGTAATTCTTTTTTGCTTATACCTGCTGATTGTAATATGATAGATGGTATTCCAAGTATAAATATCTTACTGTTAGCATTTTCTTCTGTAAGTGTTTGCAACTCTTTATTAAATTGTTTGTTTACGGCTTCTAAGTCTGCTTGTCCGTACTGTTGGTTTGTATCCATATAGGCTTTCATGTCGTTGATGGCGTCGTGAATTATTATCTGGTCTTCGGGGTTGTTGTCTATTTCCGGTTCGCTGACGAAGTTTTGGTTAGGGGTTTTAGTTCTTTCAATTAAATTTTGTATCTTTGCCGAAAATTCCGCAATCGGGACTTCCCCCTCATTTTGAGCGAGAGTCAGTTGCCCTGCGGGATTTTCTTTTTCTATTAAGTCAATAGCCTCAACAGCATATATTCTATTCCCGATGTTGTTATTAAATTCTTTAACGGTAATCATCACAGGAATATAATCGTTTGTATTTTCTTCAAACATTAATGCTCCCAGACGATGCATTTGTTCAATATTTCTATCGCTTTTATAATCTTTGTGCGTTATATCAAAATCTGCATTTTCAAATAAAACATCAATATTTGCCACTGCTTTTGCGTGCAATTCGGGATTGACTGATTTTTTTGTAGATTTTTCATCGCCAAGTTTACTCAAAGATTTACCGGATATTGTTGCTGTAATGCCTAATTTTTTATTTGTTAATGGTTTTCCAATAAGCGGTTTAATAATTTCCTGTGCTTCCGAAACGCTTTTTGCTGTTCGTGGCATTATAGTTTTAGCGTGTAAATGGTTTTCTGCTTGTCCGTACTGTTGGTTTGTAACCATATAGGCTTTCATGTCGTTGATGGCGTCGTGAATTATTATCTGGTCTTCACGGCTGATGTCTTCTGTTTCGGACAGCAAGGTACGCATACGCTCTTCCATTGTCATATTCATACGCTTGGAGGCGTTGCGGGCTTCTACTTCGCCTGCAAGACGGTTATAGCCTTCTTGTTTTGATATTTTTTTGGACGGCTCTTGAAAAATAGTGTTTTTTGACAACTCATCAACTTCAAATAGTGTCGGAAATTTTTCTTTTTTTATTTTATCAAACTCTCGAAAAAGGTCATCGTTTTGTTTGGATATCTTTTCATATTCTAATCTTGTTTTATCCGTTCTGCCTTTCTTTAAAATGGCTGCTTGTTTCGTCCTGTTTAATTCAACCCTTCCACTAAAATCTCTCTCCCACAACAAATTAGATTCTGATAATTCTCTGTTATATTCTCCACTCGCCGTGAGTTCTTTTATTCTTTTGATTTTTTTCTGATTTTTTTCTAAAGCCCATTCTGTATGTCTGTCATTAATTGGAAGAACACTTTCGTGTGTAGATATAGGACTTCCTCCACTCGCAAAACCTTCAATCCATTGAATAGCGTGTTGAATTTCGTGCGTCAGAGTTTCAATTTGTCTATCGGTCAAGACGTCATTTTCTCCTTTTACTCCCCATAGCGTAATTAGTCCCGCATCACCATAACTCTCTGAAAATGTTCCTAACTTATCGTCATTCTCAAATTTAGATAATGCAACGACTATATTTTTTAATTCAGGGTATGCTTTAAATAGATCGTCATTCTTTATTACATTGTGTAGATTATCAACAGGATATAATTTACCTATAATTTCTTTCTTTGAGAGTTCAGAAATGTTTTTATTCCTAATAACATCCGGTATCTCGTACCTCCACTTCCCGTCGGCTCCACGTTCCCATCCTGTTGCGAGTTTGATTTTTTTCTGATTATTTTTCGAGATATTATGTAGTATTGAAAATAAACGTGTATCTTTGTGCCCTGAAACTTCTTGTTGTCGTATTGGTCTTGATAATCCTTTTACCTCATCAAGAAGTTTTCCTTTTTCTATCTGCGTAAGAGCATGGTCGTAGTATCTATTACCATCTCTGTCATTTGCTATAACGGCTTTAACAGTATAATCAACACCATCTATCTTTAATCCAACTATATAATAGTCGTAACTTTCAACGTTTGGATTTACATTTTTGTCTTCGTTTAATTCGGTATCTATATAAATTCCATTTTCAATTATTTGTGGTATTGCTGCAACGCTTTGCAGGTGAGGGATATTAAAACTATCATGTCTAAGCAATTCTTTTAAACCGCTTCGTGATAATAGTATGGTATTATTTCTGTCTTTGTTAATGTATTTGCCTCGCAAAGACAGAAATAATACCATTGCATTTTTTCTATATACTTTTATGTCTTCATTTGGCACAATTTCTTTACCTGTTATTTCAATCGTCTTGCTGTTGCGTAACTTCTCTATGCGTTGTTGTTTTTCGGCAATAAAACGATTTTCCATTTCAACGGCAACATTTTTGTTGTCCATTCGGGTGGTTACTTCCTCAAACTTATCTAACGCTGCTGCGCCTTTTTCGCCGATGATTTCTCTTACGGTATTGTCGTATTGCCTGTTGTTATCATTAAATAGTCCTTCGTTGGCTGCTGATATGTAGTTGTTGATGATGTCTTGGTCTTGTTTGATGGTGAGGGCGTCTAATAGTTGAATGCCTGCGTCTTTGAGTGTTTGGTGTAGTGCTTGCAGGTCGGTTGTGTTGATAGTTCCGTTGGTGGCGATGATTGCTTTGTCGCCGTGTTTTCCTACTTCTGCTACGATGTTGGCGATGATTTCTTTTTGCGGCAGTGCTGCGTCTAAGAGTACGTATCGTGTAACTTGCATTTGATTGTTTGTTACGATGAGTTGTATTTTGTCGGCGGCGCCTCTTTTTTGTTTGCTGAGGAATAGTGCTACGTCGCCTGCGGTATTTATCTGTGTTTTTTCGTTTATGTGCAGTTGTTGACGGTCAAATTGTAATACTTGTGCGTTTTGTACTACTCCTGTATAGTCGGTTTTTTGTATTTCGGAGTGTTCGCCGTCGAAGAAGACGCTGTATTTTCCTGAGTCAAGGTTGATGATGACGCCGGGGTTTACTGTTATGCCCAAGGTATTGAGCATGTTTTTGTGTATGTTGTAGTCGGCGAAAGATGGTTTTAGGGTACCGCTTGGGTGGTTATGGACGAGTGTAACGGCTGTTGCGTTGGTTTCTTTTGCTGCGGCTGCTATTTGTTTTATGTCCACATCTGCTTTGGTAGTAGAGCCTGTTGAGAGGTAAAGTACGGAGTATGTGCCGTCGGGTTTATGTAGGACGCAGAATACGTTTTCTGTGGCTGCTGATTCTAAGTTTTTAAATAGGAAAGCGATGTCGTTGGCTGATTGTATTGTAGGTGCGCCTGTTAGTTTGTCGCCCATGAATGTGATTGTTTTTTGTTCTGATAGGAGTCGTTCTACTGCTGTTATTGAGCCGTCGGGTAGTTGCGGTAGTCCTTTGCCTTGTGGCATGGCGCTGATTGCGTTGGTGTCGTGCTGCCATTGTGTTTGTGTTGCTGCTGCGGGTTGTCTTAGAAAATTTTTGGTAATAGTTGGATTGTTGAAATTTTGTATTACCTTTGCAACCTGATTAAGTGTTTGATTGTTTGGTGCTGCTCCCTTAGATGGGGCTATATCTAACCAATCAAGCACTTTTTCTTTTTCTACCCATCTTATTATGTCTTTGAGTTCGTTTTCTGATAGTTTTGAGAAGTTTTGCAATTCTATTGCGGCGTCTTTTCCATGAATGGTTGCGATTTCATTTACAGACAAGTCAGCGCCTTTGTTGTTTAAACGTATTCCGACTGCGACTTTTCTTCCGTCGTTAAGTGTAATTTCCGTAACAATGGTTGTTGATGGGTAGTTTTTCCCCCAATTATATACGAGTATTGGATTTTGAATTGCTATTGCAAGTCCTTTCAAATCGTCTTCAGTAAGTCCGTGTTTTTTCAAATGCTCTTTTAGTGTTGTCGGGTCAATGGTTATCTCACCATCTTTTAGTCCTGCTGCTTTAAGAATTTCAAGCGGTTTGCCAATGTGTAAAATTCCTTTGTGCGTTCCTTCTTTGAAGTTGTCGAGTTCATTATTAAAGCGTTCATTAGCGGCTTGCAGTTGTGTGGTAGTTTCGTATTGGGTGTCGTGTTCTTGGAGAATGTTTGCGGATTTGTTTTTGAAGTTTCCGCTGTTGTCGGTGGCGGATTTGATTTGGTTTGGGTCAAAAACAACATAACTATCTGCAAATAATTCACTGCCCGTTATTCCATCAGTATCTCTTAATATGACACCATCGTATCCATTTTCTTTTGCATATTTATTATAATGTACATTACCCCATCCAAAAGCGTTGTTTAATCCATACGCATCTCCGTATTTTTCAACAAACTCTCTGTTAACACCCATTTCGTTTATCAATAGTTCCGTTTTTTTGCCTTTGTAACCTTTTATAATATGACCATCTCTAACTATTTCGTTTTCTAATCTTAAATCAAGTAAATTTTTCACATTTAAGAAAACGGGCATTTCAATACTTCCATAAGTACTTGCTAAATGTTCGGGGTATATGCCAAAATAAAACTCTGTTCCATCGAAAGTTGTAAATTTCTCATTTGTCCCATGGTAAACCACCATTGGTTCGCCGTTTTTGTCGGTTACTTTTGAAGCATTTTGTTTGGCTTGTCTTGCGGATTCAAAAAATTGTTGTACCTTTGCATCCACAAAAGCCGATGTTTTTTTTACCCGCCCATTTGTTATGGGGTCGGTGATTTCAGAAATATCGGCTTTGTCATATATTTCAACATCTGTAACGAATGTGTCGTGAAGTTCATTGACGTTTCTTGTGCCTTTTTTATGTTGCGTTTCTTTGTGTTGTTGTACTGTAAACCTGACATAATACTCTTTTTTATCTATTTCAACCTTTCCTAAATAATAATGAAATTGTTCTATATTCGGATGTTCTTTATGTCCTTCTTGTATGTTTTCAGGTGAGGAATTAATATGAATAGAGTTATCAAATATATCTTTTATCTGAGGAATTATTTGAGCGAAATTTCCTCTTTCACCAAATCGTAACATTTTCCCAAAAACTCCATGAACAAATTCCACTTTTCTTCCATCAATTTTATTTTCTCCTAAATTGGTGTTGTTGTAGATTTTTTTTAATTCTGTCTTCGTATAATTATGTGGTTTTATTCCTATTGCAGCCAAGTCTTCAATCATCTGCAATTTAGCGGCTTTTTCCCAGTCTCCGAACCAACGTATAAAGTTTTTTGTTCTTACCTGCAGCCATTGTCTTTCGTTGAGTTGTGTTGGTTTTCCGTTCGGCGCTTTCATGTACGTGCCGTTGGCGATGGCTTTTTCTTTTATGGCTTTCATTTCTTGTGCGTTGGTTTCGGTGATGTTGCGCACATCAAAGTTGTAGTTTTTTTGGTTGGCAAGTGTTTCGTATTCGGCTGCGGAGTCCATGACGGCGTTTTGATTATCGCCAATATGTATTATTGTAAAATTAGAAGCGTTGTTTGTTAAATTGCCACTTTCCATAGATGTAAGGTTTGGCAGTTTTACGGTAGTAAGGGAAGCGTTGTTTGCTAAATTATTATCTCCCATAGATGTAAGGTTTGGTAGTTCTACCGTAGTAAGGGAATAGTTGTATTTTAAATTGTAATTCCCCATAGATGTAAGGTTTGGT
>Ga0209628_10002631_pt1 | contig 12284 bp, 4 predicted proteins | sample TergutCu122P4_FD_187285 | JGI IMG/M metagenome (GOLD analysis project Ga0209628, IMG submission 187285) | Cubitermes ugandensis P4 segment gut microbial communities from Kakamega Forest, Kenya - Cu122 P4 (SPAdes) (version 2) | ecosystem: Host-associated > Arthropoda: Insects > Digestive system >...
ATTATATCAGCCAATCAAAAAAATGTAGAAAAAATAATCATAACCGAATAATAAAATCTTTTCTATTTTTGCCGCCATTAACTACCGGTATGCTTATCATTCCTAAAACCCGAATTTTTGTTGAAAAGAAAAAAGGATTTCAAATAGAAGCAGAATCATTGAAAAATGAACTCAATCATAATATCCATTTGAATATTAAAGAGTTACGTTTAATTAACGTGTATGATGTTTTTAATATTGATGAAAAATTGTTGGAAAATGCCATGACAACAGTTTTTTCTGAACCTGTAACGGATAACGTATCCTTAGGCGCGAAAAAGTTTTCGCCCCTACCATATTTAGCCATAGAATATCTGCCCGGACAATTTGACCAACGTGCCGATAGTGCGGTGCAATGCCTAAAATTGATAGACCCCAAAAGTGAAGCCATCATCAAAAGTGCAAAATTGCTTTTGTTTGATGATTCTGTTTCTGAAGAAGATATAAAACGCATTAAAAAATACTGCATTAATGAAGTAGAGGCGCGTGAAAAAAATATGGAGATTTTAGATGCTTCCGAAAATGTAGAAATTACTGAAATTCCCGTTTTTAATGGTTTTACTGAGTATTCTGAAGTAGAGATTGAGGATTTTAGAAAAAAACAGGGTTTGGCAATGTCACCGGAAGATATTTTGTTTGTGCAGCAGTATTTTAAAAATGAAGAGAAGCGCGACCCCACCGAAACAGAGATCAAGGTATTGGATACCTATTGGAGCGACCATTGCCGGCACACTACTTTTGAGACTGAAATAGAGAATGTTACATTTGCTCCTTCGCCATTTCAAGAACAACTACAAAATGCTTTTCGGCAATACTTGGAATTAAGGAACAAGGTACACGGCGGAAAAAACCCGATGACACTGATGGATATGGCAACCATTTGCGGAAAGTATGAGCGTAAAAACGGAAATTTAGACGACATGGAAATTTCCGAAGAAATCAACGCGTGCAGTATATATGTGGATGTGGACGTGGATGGAAAAATTGAAAAATGGCTGTTGATGTTTAAAAATGAAACACACAATCATCCCACTGAGATTGAGCCTTTTGGAGGAGCCTCTACTTGCGTGGGAGGCGCCATCCGCGACCCTCTCAGCGGCAGGAGTTACGTGTATCAGGCAATGCGCGTTACCGGTGCCGGAGATATTACAGAACCGGTGGAAAATACAATTGAAGGGAAACTACCACAGCGAGTTATTTCGAAAACTGCCGCACACGGTTACTCCTCCTACGGTAATCAAATCGGACTGGCGTGTACGCACGTTCGAGAGATTTATCATGAAGGATACAAAGCCAAACGGATGGAAATTGGTGCCGTGGTGGGAGCAGTTCCGGCTGATTATGTGCGTCGTGAAAAACCAAAAGCGGGCGACATTGTCATCATGTTTGGAGGAAGAACCGGACGCGACGGCATAGGTGGTGCAACAGGCTCATCGAAAGAACACACAGAAACCTCGTTAGAACTTTGTGCAGCAGAAGTTCAAAAGGGAAATGCCCCCGAGGAACGTAAAATTCAACGTCTTTTCAGAAATCCTGATGTAACGAGAGTAATTAAAAAATCGAACGACTTTGGCGCGGGCGGCGTTAGCGTTGCCATCGGCGAATTGGCAGACGGATTGGATATTGACCTCAATGCCGTAAAAACCAAATACAAAGGATTGAACGGCACCGAATTGGCAATCAGCGAGTCGCAAGAGCGAATGAGCGTAGTAGTTGCTCCGGAAGATGTGGACACCTTTTTTGAACATTGCAGAAAAGAGAACATCGAAGCTACCATAATTGCCCGTATTACTGATGATAATCGTCTGAAAATAAAATGGAACGGAAATACTATCGTGAATATTAGTCGCCAATTTATCAATACTTCAGGCGTTCGCCAAAAAACAAAAGTTCGCGTTGTGCCCTTTGCAAATCCTTTGCGACCTTTGCGGTTAGTAAATTTTGAATCATCTACCAACCTGCAACAAAAAATTGAATTGCAATTATCAAATCTGAATGTCGCATCGCAACAAAACATGATCGAGATGTTCGATTCCACCATTGGAGCCACCACGGTGCTGCTGCCTTTCGGAGGAAAATATCAGTTGACGGAAACGCAGGCAGGCGTACAAAAACTGCCTGTACGCAACGGATACACAGATACTTGCAGTATTTTATCGTTTGGATATAATCCTTTTATTTCGGAACGTTCGCCGTTTCATGGCGCTCAGTACGCCGTTATTGAATCTATGGCAAAATTGGTGGCTGTGGGAGGCGATTATCATAAAATCCGCTTTACCTTTCAGGAGTATTTTGAGAAACTCGGTAAGGATGAAGAAAAATGGGGAAAACCGTTTGCCGCACTATTGGGCGCAATTGCCGTCCAAAACTTTTTCCACCTGCCAGCCATTGGCGGAAAAGATTCTATGAGCGGAACTTTCAAAGAACTGAATGTACCACCCACCTTGGTTTCTTTTGCTATTGCCACCGAAAAAGCCTCAAATATCATCTCTCCGGAATTTAAAAAAACAGGAAATCATATTTATCTCATTAAACATCAACCGGATGAAATTGGAAATCCAAATTTGGAACAGTTAAAACAGATTTTCTGTTTTGTAGTGGAAAATATTGAAAATAAAAGAATTATTTCTGCCTTTACTTGCCAATTCGGAGGAATAATTGAAGCATTGTGCAAAATGAGTTTTGGCAACAACCTTGGTTTTGTCATTCATACTCAGGAAGAACTGTTTTGTTTCAACTACGGAAGTTTTGTTGTTGAAACTGAAAAAGAACTTCATTCTGAAAATGCCATCTATCTTGGAAAAGTAGCTGAATCTTTTATCATCAATGATGAGAAAATTGACAAAGAGGCTTGTTTGAGGGCATGGCAGAAAAAGTTCAAGTAACATTTTACATTTATTTTCTAAGTAATTTTACCTAGAAAAATTGAGTAAAATTACTCATTGACAATAACTTTTTTTATTATTTCTTTGCAAAATTGAAAATATTGTATTTTTTTACTATGAAAAACATAAAAAAAGATATTCCTGCATTGGCAGGATTAATTGCAACTGCGTCTATTGCTCTTGTTTCAGGAGGGTTGGTAAATCCTACTTTAACAAATATCGGGGCAAGCCTTGCCGCCAATTTCATAACAGGTTTATCACCAGCAAAGGTTAAAAGATGGTTTGTGGGTATCCATCCTAACGATTTGAATCATAGTATAAAAAGGCTTTTTGTAGAATCCGCTAAAGAAGCCTTAGGGAATATCTCTGTTTTATTTTCGGAAACAAATGCAACAAGTAAAGAGATAAGTCAAGTCAAGCACTTAATTCAACTTTTGCAAAGAAAGTTGCCGGAAATGCTTTGGGATGATAAACAAATTAAGTTGGAGGAAAGCGAAATTAAGCATTTTCTTTATGAAAGAAACAGAGAGGAGATTATTTGCAACTTTATTGAAAATCAATTTGAAACTTACGGAATTACAGAACCTTTTAAAACTTTTTTAGCCCAAAATCTCCCATCGCAACTCCAACTTTGTTTCGGTGAAGGATTAAAAGACCCTGCCAACCAGAACGCATGGATTGCGTTTCAAAGAATGTTATTGGAGGAAATTAGAAACAACATAAAACAAATTGCAGATACACAGCAAAGTATTAAAGAAGACCTTTCTGATTTGAAATTTACAAATTCAGGGTTTTCTAAGGAACAAATGGATGAGATTCATCAATTTATCAATATACTAAACGACAAAAAATTAATTGAAATCAAAATCAGAAATGGGTTAGAAATAAGTTTACAATCCATTGAAAACAAGGCAAATGAAATTATCAAAATAACTACACAAACCAAAATTACCGTAGATGAATTAAAAACTACTGTTGAAAAAATAAAGCAGCAAAACAAAAGAAATCAAATTCTTATTTACATGCTAACGGCTTGTTTGCTTCTTGCTGTGGCGTTTGTTGTTTATAAATTAATAGAACAACCATTTACAACTACAATTAAAGTGTATGGGTGGGAAGGCGAACAACACAACCCGTTGGAAGGCAAGGGGGCGCTTCTTTTAAATTTGGGCGATAAAACCGAAAAAGCGGAAATAAACCGGCAAGGCGAAGTAGTTTTTAAAGGTATTTTACCCCAATTCGATGGGAAGCAGGTTTCAGTACAAATAACTGATACAGAAGGAGAACCCTATTATTTAACCGACACAATAATTACAATTCAAAAAAACAACATTACTAAAGTGCAAGTACTTTTGCATGGATTGGAAAAATTGCAAGGAATGATTATTGACAATATTTCCGGCGAAGGCGTGCCTGATGTCTTGATTACCATTGCAGAAATTAATGCTACCACCAACCCGCAAGGTTTTTTCAATATCGATATTCCATTAGAAAAACAAAAGCATGAACAAAAAATAGTAATTAGTAAGGCAGGATATGAAACCAAACGAGAAACTATCTCAATGACAGGGGAATATAATACAGTGTTGAAAAGAAAGACCATAAGACCATAAGAGCGTAAGACCATAAGAATTATTTAACTCTTCAACGTTAAACCTTAAACCTTAAACAAATATGAAACCATTACCTATAACCTATCTTTTAGTCTCCTTTCTCCTTTCTCCTTTCTCCTTTCTGCCTCTTTCGGCGCAGCAAGTTCAACTAAAAGGCATTGTTTCAGTGCAAAACAGTAGAACCTACACCGGTAATACACAATTTGTGAAAAACGCCGAAGTAGAACATATAAATACTCAAAATGCAAAAACTAAGGATGTTACAGGTGATGACGGAAAATTTACCTTGAACATAAAAGGAGTAGCGCCCAACACGCAAACGCAAATCAATGTTATTCCCCATGGAGAATTTTCAGAGTATGTGGTGGTCAATGAAAAAGAATTAAAAGATATTACACTTGGACGCATTACCCCCGTCAGTGTTTATATTTGCAAAAAAGGCGAATTGGAACAGCGGCAAGCCGAAATGGTAGGTGTAAATATGCGAAAATTGGAAGAACGCGTGGAAAATGATAAAAAACGCCTCCAAAAAGAATTAGATGCCCTGAGAGCAAATAATGATTATTTGAATGTTCGTTACAGCCAAATCAAAGACAGTTTGGATATTATCAGCGACAATATTGACAATGCCTTCGAGCGTATCAAGGAGTATGCCAAAACGATGATACTTGAAAATTTGGATGACAGGGACGATAATTATGTAAAAGCCTACGAATGTTTTATGCGTGGTGCTTTAGATAGTGTTTCTCATTTTTTGCAGGAGGAGATACTGGATATGAAATACAGAAAAATTTTGCTATTGCAACAAGAAGCAAAAAATGAAAGAGAATTAGCCTCAATCCTTACCGAGTCGGCAAAAGTAAAAGCAGAATTTTCAGAAAACAGTTTGAATGAACTGATAAAGGAGTGGTTGCTGCTGGCTCGCGCTGCTGATATGCAAAATGACTATGAAAAAGCAGTAAACATTTACGAAAAAATTGTGAAGGCAGATACTTTAAATACGGATAATATGCTTGAGTGTGCCGATTATTTGTATAAAATAAATGAATATGTCAAAGCTGAAAAATTTTATCTACTGTGTTTAATAAGAAACAGAGAATTTGCAGCAGTGAATCCGAAGAATTATTTGCCCAGGGTGGCGCAAACCTTAAACAATTTGGCTATTTTACATAAAAGTAATAATAGACTTTCGGATGCTTCGCGTGAATATGAAGAGGCACTAAGAATACGCAGAGCGTTAGCTGAAGAGAATTCAGCAGAGCATTTACCGTTTTTGGCAAATACACTAAATGATTTGGCAAATTTACGAAACCATTTTAAGGAATATTCCGAAGCATTGCAGATGTATAAGGAAGCCTTGAAAATTCGAAAAGAACTTGCTGCAGGAAATCCCAAATATTTTTCAGCTGTGGCGCAAACTGAAAACAATATTGCAGTTCTCCATTTGAACAAGAAAGAATATACAGACGCCCAGCATTACTTTGAAGAAGCCTTGCAAATACGCAAAAAACTTGCAGTAGATAATCCAAAAGATTATTTACCAGCAGTGGCGCAAACCCTAAACAATTTGGCTATAGTGTACAAAAATATCAATCAAATTCAAACTGCTGTGGAAAGATATGAAGAAGCGTTGGAAATAAGAAGAAAACTCGCTGCTGAAAACCCTAAAACATATTTGTCTGAAGTAGCACAAACTTTAAACAATTTGGGTATTTTGTATTTTACAAACAATGATTTTGCAGAGGCATTAGATAATTACGAACAAGCATTAAAAATAAGAAGACTCCTTGCTTTTGAGACACCTAAAAAATTCCTGCCCGAAGTTGCCTATACGTTGAATTGTTTGGCATTATTGCACTTTAATAATAGTAACTATTTTGATGCTTTGAAATATTTTCAGGAATCTTTGAACATTTATTATGAATTTACTAACGAAAATTCTAAAGTTTATTTAAAAAATATCCTAAATCAAAATACGGATATTTCTGAATGTTTTTTGTTAATGAAGGATTATCAACAAGCTGAGCAATTTGCGCTCAAAGCATTGGAAATAGACCAAAACTACCACAGAGCCAAAATAAAACTTGCTCATTCATTGCTTTTTCAAAACCGGTTTTCTGAAGCAGAAATCATTTATAAAGAACTGTCTAAAAGTATTTTGAAGGGTACAGAAACCTATTCTCCCACAATTTTAGAAGATTTTGATGCTTATGAAAATGCCGAAGCAATTCCCAAAGAAAATAAAAACGATGTGGAGAAAATCAAAAAAATGTTGCAAAAGAATTAACAAGAATTATTCCGGCAATTTGCTTAGTTTTTCCTGCGCCTCTTTGCGCAAATCCTCCCCTTCATAATTGTCAATAATACTTTGGTAAGTTCCTTTTGCCTGGAATGTTTTTCCTTTTGCGGCGTACCAATCGCCATATAATATATAGGTAGAAGCAATCCAATACTCGCCGAAATATTTTCCGTTCATAATCTTTAAAATCGCTTTTTCGGCTTCATCCAAATTGTTTTGTGTAAATTCAATAAGGGCAATTTTATAGGCGGCTTCCGTACTGTTTTCGTTCACAGGTTTTTCTGCCAATACAGCAAAATGTTTTTTAGCAGTTTGAAAATCATTTAACTCAAAGGCAGCTCTTGCAGCATATAAGTAAGCATCATTTTTCACTTCACGCTGGGTTTGAGAGGCTGCGATAAGATATTCGGCACTGTTTTTTGCCTCTTTAAATTTTTTAAGTTCAAAGCCGGCACGCATCATTCCGTTGTTAGCCAAAATTCTATCATTTTCTGTAGATGCAATTTCAGATAATTTTGAAAAATGCTCAAATGCTTTTTGGTCATTTTTTTTATCAAACTGAATTAGTCCCGCTTTTCGTAATGCAATTTCATGATTTTCAGTTACATAATTTGAAATTAACTCTTCATATCCTTTTAATGCATCGTCAAAACGTTTTTTCTCATAATCGTATTCTGCTTTGTAAAACAATGCCTCGTGCGCAAACATCCCTTTCGGAAATTGCTTTAAGTAATCGGAAAATCCTTTGTATGCCGCCTCATACTCTTTTCTCAAAAATTTACTCTCGGCAGATTTAAAACTCACGGAGTCTTGGCGGGAAGCTGCGAAAGCGAAATTCTTACTTTTGGCATATTCATAAAACTCGGCGGCATTTCCCAAATCTGCATAAATTGTTTCAAGATTTACTAAAGCATCTTTCGCTTCATGAGAGTTAGGGTAGTTTTCCAAAACAAGTTTAAAATTTTGAATGGCGCTTGAAACATCATTCATATTCCAATGCGCTTGTGCCAACTTGTTATACGCTTGCCTAACCAACGCATTTTTTGGATAATTTTTTATAAACTCTTGATAGGCAGTAATAGTTTTTTTATATTGATTTAAAGCGTGATACGCAGAAGCCAACTCAAACTCCGCTTCGGGTTTGTATCCTGTGTTGGGGTATTTTTTCAGCAATTGCTCCAAACCGGTTACTTTCTTGTTCAATTCTTTCTGATAACCTTGCAGCATTGCAGTTTGAAAGAGTGCGTAATCGGCATTGGATTGCTCCATCTTAGCACATTTGTCGTAATTGACAGCCGCTTGGGTAACTTTTTTCTGCATAAACTGACAATCCGCCAATCTTAAGTACGCATCAGAAACAAGTTCGGAATCATTCCCTTTACTTGAAAGAAAATCAGAAAAAGCCTTTTCAGCTTCGCTATATTTTTGGTTCCCCATCAAAGCATACCCCAATCCATAGTACGAAAGTTGGTAGTTCTCATCCTTTTTTGCTTCGCTACTGTTTAGGTATAATTTGTAAGATTGCACTGCTTCTGCAAATTGCGAGTTTCTGTATTGAGCCTCAGCCAACCAATACATTGCCGATATTTCAGTATTTTTATCGAAATTATATTTCAAAGATTTTTCAAAATATTTTACTGCAGCGCTATATTCTTTGTTGTTTAACAATTCAAGTCCACGAAGATAAGTGCATCGTTGATAGGATTTTAACAAAGCAGGACTTTTATGCTGGATTTTCTCCAAAGAATTAATCGCCCCTTGATAGTTTTTTGTAGACAAATAAATCTTTGCTAAATAGTCTTGTACCTCATCGTTGTGAATAGAATTGGGATACTCGTTTATATACTGCTCTAAAGCTTTTATTGCCTGATTGAAAGAGGAAGAGGATTTTTCGTATTGCAGTTTTGCATAATTAAAAAGCGCATCTTCTTTAATTTCAGGCGAAAAATCCATCTTATACGCTTCATAGAGCGATTGCGAAGCCAAACTCCATTCCTCCAAATTTATATAGCAGTCACCAATAGTATAATAAGCATTTTGTGCCGTAGCATCTTGTTTTGAAGTTATTTTGGAGAGATAGTCAATAGCATTTTTGTAATTTTTTGAATAATAATTTGCCATTCCCGCGGAGTAATAATCCGCCAAATCAATTTTATCTTTTGTTTTAGAAAAATAATATTGAAAATATTGATTGGCATATTCATATTGTTTTTGTTCATAATAAGCCAACGCCAAACAACGTGAAATCTCCACTTTATTTTTGTCGCTACTTTGTTCAAACAGCGGTAATCCTTTGACAATCACTGCGTCATATTTTTTTTGCAAAAAATAGATTTGAACAATATAAAAAGGCACGACATCTTTAAATTCCGGGTCACTTTGTACTTTCAGAAAACCTTCCAACGCGGCGGGATACTGTTTTTCCTGATATGCAAGAAATGCTAAATAATAAGTGGCTCTGTTTTGGTAGGGGCTTTCCGTTTGGCATGCTGCTTTGAGCAGTGGTCGAGCCTCGTCAAACTTATTGAGTTCAAAATAGGAATAGCCTTTTTTGTAGGTATATTCTGCCCAAATCTCTTTGTTTATATCCTTATCTTCTACTAAATCGAAAGTTTCAATTGTTTTTTTATAATTTCTCTTATAAAAATAAAATTTTCCCAAAGCAAAATAGGCTTGGGGAACTTGTGCGCTCACAGGGTACTGGACAATGAAATTGTTCAACAAAAAGATTGCGTCTTCATTAAAAAGATTGGCGGCGCATAGCGCCATATAAAAATAGGAGTCAATTTTTAAGTCCTGTTGTTTATCGGTAGTATTTTCATACACCCATTTAAAATACTGTTGTGCCGAGCCATATTTCTCTTTCTGATACAACTCCATAGCGTTATCAAATTCATACTTGGGAGACTCGAACGCCAACGGCTTTTGTGCAAACAACTGTGTGGAAAAAAAGAATAGTGCAAGAAAAAGCCCGAAATTCTTACCAAAAGTAACTATTTTCATTTATATATATTTTAATGATACTGATAACGATAGAAAAGGGGTTTTCGTGTATGAACAGATTCCGATTTTTTCTTTCTTTTGCACTTTCAAAAAAAATGGAAATTATCAACTTTATAAAAAATAAAAAAGTCGCCATTCTCGGCTTTGGAAGAGAGGGAAAATCTTCCTATAATTTTATTAGAAAATATTTGCCCGAAAAGCATTTAGCTATTCATGATAAAGATTTTATAGATATTAGCGATAATAATGTTACCCTAATTACCGGCGAAAATTATCTGCAAAATTTGAACGATTATGACCTCATTTTGAAAACCCCCGGAATTAGTTTTGCACAAATAAACTACTTCATTGAACCGGAAAAAATAAGTTCTCAAACGGCACTGTTTTTACAATGTTATGGAAATCAAACTATTGGAATTACAGGAACGAAAGGAAAAAGTACTACTTCATCACTAATTAGTCACATTCTTCAAAATTGTGGCAAAAAAGCAATGCTTGCCGGAAATATTGGGATTCCATTTTTCGATATTATTAACAATATTGACACCCAAACGCTTGTTGTAGCAGAACTCTCTGCGCATCAATTAGAGTTTGTGCGCCACTCGCCCCACATTGCAGTTCTGTTAAATCTGTATCAGGAACATTTAGACCACTTTAACTCATTAGCGAGTTATATACAAGCTAAACTGAATATTACAAAATTTCAAACTGAAAAAGATATTTTGGTGTATAATCAAGAGGATGAACATACTAGTAAGCAATTGCGCCAACACAATTTTGTTCGCGAATTTTACTCCTACTCAAAATATATTAAATACGATGCCGCTTTTGTAACGTGCAAATTATTAGGTGTTTCAAATGAAGAAATAGAAGCCGCGACGGCTTCCTTTGCTCCATTAGAGCACCGGAAAGAGTTTGTTGGAGAAAAACACGGCATCCGTTTTTACAACGACTCGATAGCCACTGTTCCCGAGGCTACTATTTTCGCTTTGGAAACCTTGGTAGATGTGGATACACTGCTGCTTGGCGGTTTTGACCGAGGAATAGATTACACAATATTGTATGATTATTTGAATGAAAATCCGGTTAATAATGTTGTTTTTATGGGACCGGCAGGAAAACGAATGAAAAAGGAATGGAGAACTTCGGCTGAGGCTCTGCCTCAGTTGAACTATATTATGGAGGATGATATGCAAAAAATCATCCATTTTGCGATAATGAACACGCAAAAAGGGAAAATTTGTTTGCTTTCTCCTGCCGCCGCCAGTTACGACCAATATACAAATTTTGAGGAGCGTGGCAAAATGTTCAAACAATGTGTGTTACAACCTTTTTCTTTAAAGGCATTCAACTCTTTTAAAATTGAGGCTACTTGCAACAATTTTATTTGCATTAATAAAGAGGAAGAGTTTGGATATCTGTTTGATAAAAAGATATTTAAAACTCCATTTTTGATACTCGGCAGCGGGTGTAATGTTTTGTTTACTAAAGATTTTAACGGAACGATTATTCACATAAACACAAAAGGGATTAAAATCTTGAAAAAAAATGACAAATTTGTTGAAGTTGAGGTAAAAGCAGGTGAGAATTGGGATGATTTTGTTGATTATTGTGTAAAAAACAGGTTTTATGGTGTGGAAAACTTGGCAGGCATTCCCGGGAAGGTGGGAAGTTGTCCGGTGCAAAATATTGGAGCTTACGGAGCTGAAGTGAAAGATGTGATACAGGTAGTGCATGTTCTTGAGAATAACACCAGAAGACCTCTTGTTTTTTCAAATAAAGTATGCAGGTTTGGCTACAGAAATTCAGTATTTAAAAGTTTGATGAAAAATAAATATGTTATTACTGCTGTTGTTTTCAGATTGTCTCTAATTGAAAAATATAATCTTACTTATAAAGCGCTGAAGGATGAGTTACAAACTCATCCAAAACTATCATTGGAGGTTGTTAAAGAAAAAGTTATTGAAATTCGCAATCACAAGTTGCCAAATATTGAACTTATTGGGTCAGCCGGTAGTTTCTTTAAAAACCCCGTTATATTGAAAGTTTGCTATGAAATACTTCATGAAAAATATCCACAATTAATTCATTTTGATGAAGATGAATTTCGCGTAAAATTATCTGCGGCACAACTCATTGAACTTTCCGGTTGGGAAGGCTTCCGCAAAGGGGATGCCGGTGTTTATCCGCATCAGCCGTTAATATTAGTAAATTACGGTACCGCCACCGGACAAGAAATCAAATATTTAGCAGAAAAAATCAGAAAATCCGTTCAAAAAAAATTCAACGTAAAATTGGAGTACGAAGTAAATATTAAATAATAACAAATCAACTTATCATCTCAGGGCAAAATCATTAAAATTAGCCTAATATTTTGCATTAGTAAAGAAAAAACGAACAATTCTCTTGTACAGTTCCAACGTTGTACGTTGCGAACAAGCCCCA
>Ga0209628_10002632_pt1 | contig 12282 bp, 8 predicted proteins | sample TergutCu122P4_FD_187285 | JGI IMG/M metagenome (GOLD analysis project Ga0209628, IMG submission 187285) | Cubitermes ugandensis P4 segment gut microbial communities from Kakamega Forest, Kenya - Cu122 P4 (SPAdes) (version 2) | ecosystem: Host-associated > Arthropoda: Insects > Digestive system >...
CGTTTCATCCATACGTCCGCGAAACATAAAAGCATATTCGGGGTCAGCGGTTTTTTGTTTTCCCAAAAAGGCTTGTCCCTGAATCCAATCAGGAATTTTGGTCCCGATGATGCTCAACATGGTGGGCGACAGGTCGGCAAAAGTGACCAAACGGTCGACTTTGGTTCCCGTTTTCTTGTTGGGATACAGATATTTGTACTTTTCGGGAATACGGACGATGAGCGGGACGTGCGTACCTGATTCGTACATAAACCTTTTGCTGCGCGGCAAAATACCACCGTTATCACCGTAATAAACCACGATGGTGTTTTCGGCTTCACCACTTTCTTCCAATTCTTTTAACTTTTCACCCGCCCAGGCGTCCATATCTTCCATTTTATCGTACCATTGCGCCCAGTCGTGCCGCAGGTCTTCCGTATCGGGATGGTAGGGAGGAAGCGTTACTTTTTTCGGGTCATGCCGCAGTTTTTCGGTTGGTATCTGCTTGAACTGACTGCTTTCGTGCGTTATCTCGCAGTTAAACACCGCCAAAAAGGGCTGTCCGGGCTGCCGGTTTTTGTAATGCGCCTGTTTGCTCGATTCGTCCCAAATACCTTTGGTTTGCGCACCCCGAATGCTGTAATCTTCTTTTGCATTGTTGGTGCAATAATAACCTGCTTCGCGGAAAAACTCGGGATAACAACGGACGATGTCCGACTTTCGGTATTGACTGCGGTGATGCTGCTGTCCCGCCGTGCAGGCATAAACGCCCGTCAGGATCGTGTTGCGCGAGGGCGAACTCACTGGTGCGCTCGAATAGGCGTGTGTGTACAAAAATCCTTCCGCCGCTAATTTGTCAATATTGGGCGATGTAGCGAATGAGTCGCCGTAACAGCCTAAAAGCGGAATGTTGTCTTCGGACACAAGCCAAAGAATGTTGGGAAGCCGGTCGGGAATAGACTCTTTGCATCCCTGAACGACCGGAACCGCTGCCGAACAAAGCAGAAGCGGCAATTTTAAAGTGGAGGTTTTCATGGTTAAAATATGATAACTAATTAACTCTGCAAAGTTAAACCGGTTCAATGACTTTTACAAGCCTTTATCAAATAAAATTCATTTACGCTACGGTTCGTATAACTTGTAAACGATTGTGCTACTCACCCGGGTCTGATTTCAGTTTTGGTATTTTCTGAATTTCTTCGGGAGAAAGCACTTTATTGCGCTTTGCCCAAGCCTCGTATTCTTTTACTAACTCGTCGAGTTTTTTAGGATTCGTTGCTGCTAAATTGTTCAACTCAATCCCTCCGTCCTTGCTCAGGTCGAAAAGTTGCCACGTATCTATCTTGTTTGCTTTGTCCCACACGATTTTCCAGTTGCCTTTCAGCAAACCTCTTTCGCCGCCATGTTCCCATGCGAGGATGTCGTGAACGGGTTTATCCGAACCTGCGAATACTTTTTTCAGGCTAACCCCGTCTAAATCTTGCTGGGTTTTATTGCCTCGGAAAGTTTTCAGCAGTTTCGTTCCGGTAAAGTCAAGGCAGGTGGGAAGCAGGTCAATAACATGTGTCGGTACAGACGAAAAGGTTCCGGCTTTAACCGCGCCGGGGTACCGTACAATGAACGGCACATTTATGCCGCCTTCGTAAGCAAACCGCTTGTAACTGAAGTTTGGCGTTGCGCTCACCTGTGCCCAGTGGTGGTCGTAATAAATGGACGAACCGGGTGTCTGTGCGTCGGCATCGGCGGGCGTTCCTTTTACATAACTTGCCGATTTGTACGGACATGCGCCATTGTCGGAAAGAAACATAATGATGGTATTGTCCAAAATATTCTTCTCTTCCAACGTTTTGATAACCTTACCGACACCCTGATCAACAATGTTCACTACTGCTGCATAGACTGACATTTTCACCGCCCACGCTCTTTTTTCGTCTTCACTCAACGAATCCCATGCAGGAACACGATGGTCGCGTGGCTGAAATACGGTCTGCGGCGAGATGATCCCCAAAGCCTTCTGACGATCGAAACGCGCCTGACGCAACACATCCCAACCCTGCATATAGAAGTCAATGTATTTGTCAGCCTCTTCTTTGGGCGCCTGCAGGGGCCAGTGCGGGGCTGTATATGCTAAATAGAGGAAAAACGGTTTATCGCCCGCTTCCTTGATATAATTCACTGCGTTGTCTGAAAGATGATACGTAATATAATAATCCGGATCTTCCGGTTTTACCGGTTTATCGTCCACATGTAGCGTCGCAGGGCGGTAGTAATCGCCTGCACCTGCAAGCACTGAATAGGAACGGTCGAAGCCCCTTTGCGCCGGTCGTTCGCCATCCTGACTGCCCAGATGCCATTTACCCGACATGAAAGTAGCGTAGCCGTTGCTTTTGAGGTTTTCGGCAATCGTTGTACAATCCTCGCGGATATGTTCGCCATATTCCGGAACTTCAGTTCTCAATCCCATACGTCCTACGCCGGCGCGGGTGGGATACAGTCCGGTCATCAACGATGCGCGTGTAGGAGCGCTCACCGGATAAGTATGAAAATTGAGCAAACGCATACCTTCGGCAGCCAATCGGTCAATGTTTGGCGTGGGAATATCGCCGCCAAAACAGCCCGGATCAGAATAACCAAGGTCGTCTGCAATAATAATAATGACGTTAGGCGTTTTGCTTTGCGATTGCGCACAACCGGAGACAAGGATGGTCAAGCCGGTAAATAAGAATGGTGTATTTTTGGACATCATGGATTTTTAATAATTTAAAATTTTAAAAAAGCAAAGGTATCATTTTTATTTTGGATTATAAAAAGAAAACGTATTTTTGCAGAAATTTTGTTTTGAGTATGATGCAAGAAAAATTAAAGGATAAATATACAATTGAAGAAATAGAAAAAATATAATCATCATGGTAAAAAAAAGTATTTGTATAGCAGCAGCATTGTTCACAATGGCAGCAATTCACTCATGTAAAACAGAAAAGAAGGCGAAATTTACGGGCGCTGAAGGCGAAGTAAAACTCATCACGCTCGATCCGGGACATTTTCATGCAGCGTTGATACAGAAAAACATGTATCCGCAAGTCCATCCGGAAGTAGCCGTTTACGCGCCTGATGGCGACGACCTGAACGAACACCTCAAGCGAATAGAGGCGTTCAATACGAGAACGGACAACCCGACACAGTGGAAACAGGATGTATATCGGGGCGATGATTTTCTTGCAAAAATGCTTGCCGAAAAGAAAGGCAATGTAATGGTAACTGCCGGCAATAACCGCAAGAAAACCGAGTACATCAAGGCAACGCTCGATGCCGGAATCAACGTACTTGCCGATAAGCCGATGGCGATCAATACGGCAAACTTTGAGATTCTCAAGCAGGCATTCGAATCGGCAAAACAAAACGGCGTGCTTTTGTACGATGTGATGACCGAACGGTTCGAAATCACGACCATCTTACAGCGCGAATTTTCGATGTTGCCCGAAGTGTTTGGAACGCTCGAAAAAGGCTCGCCCGAAGATCCCGCTGTGACTAAGGAAAGCGTGCACCATTTTTTCAAATATGTATCGGGTGCGCCCCTGAAACGACCGGCTTGGTTCTACGATGTGGAACAGCAGGGCGAAGGTATCGTTGATGTTACCACTCATTTAGTTGACCTTGTACAATGGGAGTGTTTCCCCGAAGTAGTATTGGATTATACCAAGGATGTGAACATCGTTTCGGCAAAACGCTGGACGACCGACCTGAACAAGGAACAATTCACGCTTTCAACTGCTTTGACTGAGTATCCCGACTATTTACAAAAAGATGTTCGCGATGGGTTGCTTTGCGTATATTCCAATGGCGAAATCAATTACACCCTGAAAGGCGTACACGCAAAGGTGTCAGTCATCTGGAATTACATGGCGCCCGAAGGTACCGGCGATACGCACTATTCGATCATGCGCGGCGCCAATGCCAATCTGATCATCCGTCAGGGCGCCGAACAGGGCTACAAGCCAACTCTGTATGTTGAACCGTTGGCAAATGCCGACCTGTCCGCTTTTGAAAAGACGCTGACCAATCATCTGCCGAAAATACAAGCCAAATATCCGGGTGTGGAACTGAAAAGAGTTGAAACAGGATGGGAAGTGCTTGTTCCGCAAAAATACCACGTTGGGCACGAAGCGCATTTCGGACAGGTTGCCGAGCGGTACCTGCAATATTTGGTGGATGGCAAACTGCCTGATTGGGAAGTGCCCAATATGATCACCAAATACTTTACGTTATCCAAGGCTTTGGAAGTGGCTAAAAATTAATTTTCCAATTGTTTTGCCCGTTCGGGATTGATGGTTTTTTGGTTATAAAATGCGACAATATATGCATCTTTAAAACCGTATTCGCGGACTTTCCGCAAAGCCTCATCGGCATCGGTAAAGCGAAGGAACAGCCCCACATAATATTTAGTGATACCGTTTGCCAATTTTTCTCCCGATAGAGGCGTCAAACCTTTAAATGCACTTACAGATACAGGTTTACTGAAAGCGCCCAACTGTATTTTGTATACCACGCCGTCGGGCAAAGGTACGTCAACAGGTATTGGATTGGTCGCTGAATAAGGCGATTTGAACAAAATGGCAAATTCAGATTTCGGAGCGCTTTTGGGTTCAACGGTTTTTGTGGTCTCCGCTGTTTTTGTGGTCTCCGCTGTCGCGGCAATCTCAATAATATCGTCTTTTTCAGTCACATTTTCGGCTACTGTGCGAACAGGTGCAACGTTTTCGAATGTGACTGCCTGCGCAAACCACTCGTCAGCGGTCTTTTGTAATGAAGCGGCTTGTACCTCAGAATCACGGATGTTCATTCTGATATTGCTTTTTTGTGATTCGGGCGCTTGGGATAATGCCAAATTTTGCGCTTCTATCAGACGTTGCATCGAATCGGCTTGAATCTGAAGCAGAAGTCCTTGCGTTACAGCTTCCTGATAAGCCGATTGACCGTAAACTGACAGGCAGGTCAATAATCCGAACAAAAGAAATGTATAACGCATCATCAATCTTTGTCTACTCTTATATCCATTATTTCACTTTGTATGCCATCAACGCATCGCCGTGGCGGATATACAATACTCCGTTGTGGATGACCGGATGCGCCCAGTGTGCATCGGTTCCCAATGTAATATTAAAACTGCTGACTAATTCGAACTTTTCAGGGTTTGGTTTTATTAAATTCATGGTACCCTTTTCGCTGTAACAATACAACATTCCATCGGCGGAAATCACGTTGCACGGGGCGAGGTCTTTTACCTTGTACTTGGTTTCACTTGTTTTCCAGTCCACGCAGAACCAATATTTATTTTGGTGTCCCGAAGCGTACACGTAATCGCCTATCCTGACGGCGCTACCCATCTGGTTGTCCAATTCGTCATTTTTCCAAACCTGTTCAACGGATTTTCCGCCATCTTTCAAACGAAGCAACATTGATCCGCCCTTGTATCCCGTAGTGGAAAAAATCATACCGTCGCTGTAAATCGGGATGTTGGGATGAATGTTATACGGAAAGTTTTTTTGTGTGAACGACCACAGTTTTTCGCCGGTATCGGCGTTAAGGGCAATGATATGCTGATGTGTGCAGGTCACCAACATGGGAACCGAATAGTCGCCAATATATATGGGCGAACAATAGGATGATGGATCACCTTCGCCCTGCGATGACCATATCAGCGCTCCGGTATTTTTGTTCAGCGCCACCATGTTGTGCTTTTTACCGCCCGGAGTCATAAAAATCTTTTCGCCCACAATCAAAGGATTTTCGGTGATACCCCACCTGATATTTATACCATCGAAATCGTTGAACAGATCTTTTGTCCAAACCACGTTGAGCGTCGTTTCGTCTAAACAGAAGAGGTTACCGTAAGCGTTGAAAATATACAGCTTCCCATCGTTGACGCAAACGGAAGAACGCGTGCCATTGTGGCTTTTATCCCATTCCTTACCTATTTCCTTGCTGGCGAGTAACTTTCCGGTCATATTGAACACGTAAAGGATCAGTCTGTCGCCATGCATCCCCGTAATGTAGATTTTTCCGTTGGCAATAGCCACTGATGTATGCCCTTCGCCCAATCCCTCGAAACTCCACAACAGTTTGGGTCCGTTGGGCGCCCATACTTTCAGTAAGCCGGTTTCGTTATACATGCCGTTACGGTTTTCGCCCCGCCATTGCCAGTTTTTTGGCGTATTGAAACTGTCCACAACCAGATTTTGCACATCAAATGGCAGGTCGAGCTGCTGAAAATCAGATGAGCTAAATTTCTGGTGATGAGAACCATGCACAAAACTTACCCACACAAAATATAACGCGATTAGAAATAATATCGCGATGATGATGATTAAATACCTTTTCATTTTTGATTTTTGATTTTTGATTGAATTTTTCGATTATTGAATTTTTAAATTTTTAAATCATTAAATTTTTAAATCATTAAATTTGATACGCCATCAACGCATCGCCGTGGCGGATGTACAATACCCCGTTGTGGATGACCGGATGCGCCCAATGCTGGTCGGTTCCCAATGTCACATTGAAACTGCTTACCAATTCAAACTTGTCCGGATTCGGTTTTACCAAATACACGATGCCTCTTTCGCTGTAACAGTAGAACATCCCATCGGCAAGGATGATATTGCTGCGACCGATATCACGTACTTTGTATTTGATTTCGCCGGTGTTCCAGTCCACGCAAAACCAATTGTTGCTGTTGTGCCCTGATGCATAAATATAATTGCCTATCCTTACGGCGCCGCCTAATTGAGTATCAAATTCAGCGTTTTTCCAAACCTGTTCTATGGATTTTCCGCCATTGGTCAGACGAAGCATCACTGCCCCCTCGCCGTATCCCGTGCTGGAAAAAACCATATCGTTATGGTAGAGCGGGGTATTGGGATGAACTTTCCATCGGTTGGTTCGCGGATGCGACCACAGTTTTTCGCCTGTGTCGGCGTGAAATGCGATGATACAGTCGGCAGTGGAGGTAACCACCATGGGAACCGACCGGTCACCGATAAATAACGGCGAACAGTAGGCAGACGGCTGTCCTTCGCCCGACGACGACCAAATTAGCGCTCCGGTATTTTTGTTCAACGCCACCATATTATTTTTGGCGCCTCCCGGTGTCATGAAAATCTTTTCGCCCACAATTAAAGGCGATTCGCAAACACCCCACTGAATATTCGCGCCATCGAAATCGGTAAACAATTCCTTTGACCAGACCGGATTGAGCGTTGCCTCGTCCAAACATTGGAGACTTCCTAAACCACTGTAAATGTATAATTTCCCATCATTGACACATACAGTTGAACGCGGACCGATGTAATCCTTGACCCATTCCTTGCCTAATTTCTTTTGGGTCAATACTTTTCCTTGCAGGTCGAAGACGAAAAGTACGAGATGGTCATCGGCAAGCCCCGTTATATAGAGTTTTCCGTTGGCAATAGCCGCAGACGTATGTCCTGCTCCCAATCCTTCGTATGACCACAATAGTTGCGGACCGTCGGGCGCCCATTTTTTCAATAAGCCGGTTTCATTATAGATACCGTCACGGTTTTCACCACGCCATTGCGATTCCTTCTGGGCATGTAAAACTACCGGAAAAAAAACTGCGATTAAAAACAAATACTTCTTCATTTTTGATTTTTGATTTTTGATTTTTAATTGAATCTTTAAATTTTTAAATTATTAAATCATTGAATTTTATACGCCATCAGCGCATCGCCGTGACGTATGTACAACACGCCCCGATGTATCACCGGATGCGCCCAATGGCTTCCGGTTCCCTGCGTCACTTTAAAACTGCTTACCGGGTCGAACTTATCAGGGTTGGGGTTAATCAAATACATAATACCTCTTTCGCTGTAACAATACAACATTTCATCGGCGGAAATCACATTGGCGCGAAAGATTTCTTTATCCTTGTACTTGGTTTCGCCGGTGTTCCAGTCCACACAGAAAAAAAATTTGTTGACGTGCCCCGCGGCATAAGCATAATCGCCAACCTTTACAAATCCACCCATCTGGTTGTCCATTTCTTTGTTTTTCCAAACCAGTTCTACGGCTTTCCCGCCGTCTTTCAGGCGAAGCATCACAGCGCCCTCGCCATATCCCGACGTTGAGAGAATCATACCGTTGTGGTAGAGCGGGGTGTTGGGGTGAACGTGGTAGTCATTTTTTTGCGGAAACGACCACAGTTTTTCACCCGTATCGGCGTTCCATGCGACAATATAGTCGGCAGTACAGGTAACCACAACAGGCACAGACTGGTCGCCGATGTACTGCGGCGAACAGTAAGCCGGCTGCGTGCTTTCACCCGGCGACGACCATATCAACTCACCTGTATTTTTGTTCAATGCCAAAAAGTTATGCTCTTTGCCTCCGGGAGTGACAAAAATCTTTTCGCCAACGATCAAAGGCGATTCTGCGACAGTCCATTCCACGCTATCGCCGACAAAATCAGTCAAAATTTCTTTTGACCAAACCTCTTCAAGCGTTTTTTCATCCAAACAGACAAGCGTTCCGAAGGCATTATAGATGTACAATTTTCCGGCGTTGACGTTTACGGTAGAACGCGGTCCGGGATAGCTATCTGTTTCTTCACGAGTTACTTCTTTCTTATTTAGCAAGTTGCCATTGAGGTCTAATACGAAAAGGATGAGGGTTTCTTCGTTAAGTCCGGTGATATAGATTTTTTCGCCGGCAATAGCCGCTGATGTGTAACCATCGCCCAATCCTTCGTATTTCCACAATAACAAAGGACCTTCATCATCCCAAACCTTTAACAAACCGGTTTCGTTATAGACGCCGTTGCGCCCTTCACCGCGCCATTGCGAGTTTTCAAATTCCTGTGTGGCAGGACGTGAACCAATATTGCACGAGCATAATAGAAGCAGGAATAATTGATAATTGATAATTGAAATATTGAATTTTTGAATCATTGAATTTTTAAATCATTGAATTTTTAAATTTTTAAATCATTTTAAATATACGACAACAAAACGTGCAAGCGGCGTCTTTTCCTTGCTCAACACAAGAGTGTCTTTTCCAACGGTGTATGTGTCGGCTGTTTCGAGAACTTGAAGAAATTGGGTTTCGATGTCCATGTTCAGACACATCATGCGGGATACAATGGTTTGAGAAAAAGCAATTCCACCGGATTTTTCTAAGTTGTAAACGCCTGTAATCCTGTTACAACCCGCAGATCCGCTAAACCGATTGGTTTCATTTTTAAAAATGATGTGCGCTTCTTTTTCGTTATGGTCACTGACTGTTAATGGATTACCGTTTAATTCGACCAATTTCCAGTATTTTTCAACTAATGCCTGATCGGCTTTCATATCCGCCGATGGGCTACTTGCCGATGTTTTAGTCTGTGTCTTACAAGCGCTGATACACAGAACAAAAACTAATAATACAATCTTTACTTTCATATTCATTTGGTTTAAAAGAATGAGCTTACAAAAATAGATCATTTTTTTTAAACCAAATAAACATTGTTTATATTTGTATGATTATTTCAATTTTCAAGTCTATGTTATATTTTTTCAACGTTTCGGTCGGCTATTTCATCAGGATGGTTATATGGTCGTCAATTCTGGGGATGTCTATCCCAGGGATACATGCACAGCCGTCCAGGATAAATATTGCGACAGGCTCTGTCGTTGCTATGAAAGGTGAAGGGTATTATCAGATTAAAGAAGTAAATGGGGTTTTGCGCTTTGTTGACCCCGATGGGAGACCCTTCGTTTCGGTCGGGATGTATCATCTGAACCCGAATTTGCTCAACTACGATTATAACAGGCATGTTTTCATGAGTCGCTATGGTGGCTCCCATCAGGCGTTTATCGAGGATTCTTGCCGCGAGCTGTGGGATTGGGGCTTCAATACTATCAGCATGTGGGAAGGCGGCAGGCTTTCCGACGGGTTCACTCCGCCCCAGTGCTTCGGCACATGCGTGAACATTCTGCCCATCGCCTATTGGGACACCTGGAGCGGCAGGAACCCCGACGGACTCAAGAAGCTGCTGCCCGAAATCAGGAGCGAAAGCCGTCACGGAGACGGGGACGCTGTACACAACAACATATATTACGCCGGCTTTTTCGATGTATTCTCCGATGAGTGGGATGCGCGCTGCCGTGAGAAAGTAAATGCCGCGGTATCGTCCATGTCGAGACACCGCGGGCTGATGGGTTATTATTATGTAGATATCCCGATTTGGACCCCCTCGTGGTGGAACTTTCGTCCAAAGGTGGCAAAGCATATCAAGCGGTTCGACGATCTGTTCGCCGAGGGCGAGCGCCCCTCGTGGACTGACTGGATCAGGCGGCTCGATGGAAGCTCGCCGGGAAAGCGGGCTTTCGTGGAGCATATACGAGGACTTTACGCGGACGACATAGCTGTTTTCAACGCGGTTTATAACACGAATTTCCTGTCGTTTGACGGGCTGTTAGAGCACACCGATTTTTCCATCGTCCGGTGCGCCGATCCCGAGCGGTATAAACGCGATGATCTCTCTTTTTTAGGGCTGATAGCCCGAAGATATTACGAAACCCTTCACAAATGCGTCAGGGAGGCAGATCCGCACCGTCTTATATTGGGCGACCGGTTTGACGGAGACGCCGGGGTGCCCGACGAAGTGCTCATTGAGGCAGGTAAGTATATTGATTGCTTCAGCCTCGAATACTACCAGTTCGAGGACATGGATACCCATATCGAATACATAAAGCATTTCCATAAGATGACCGGCAAGCCGGTACTGCTGTGCGATTCGTCCTACTCCACCTCCACTGAGGGTCTACCCGGGAATATTCCGCCCCTGTGTGAAAACAGACAGCAGGTGGGAGAACGGTATATCGAATATTTCGACCGGATATTGGAGCTGCCCTTCGTCGTGGGCTGGCACTGGTGTGGTTACATCGACCGCACCGCCGAGTCGGAGGGACCTCTACAGCACTCGGGGCTGAAGGACTGCTTCGGCAATCCCTACACCGAGGCGGTGGAACTGATCAAAGCGTACAACGAAAGGTTTCGAGTGGAATAAAATTCAATAATTCAATAAATTTTGGACAAAAAAAAAGACTGTCCTAAAGTTTTTTTCCGTTCTTTAAGACAGCCTTCCCAATTAAATCTAAATCAAGTTTTAATCATCTGCATCATTTATCAAACCGAATATTATGTTCCCATCCACGCACGATCTGATTGGTTCCAATTGAAGGATTATCTGTCCCAATAACTGTGATGTGGTTTTGGTTAGGGGTAATATCTCTGAAAATAATACCCTTGCCTTCATCCATAGGCCAGCAACCGGCTAAATTGGGATCTTCCGCATCTATCGGATAAAACATATTGTTCTTGATTTGGGTTTCGGTACGCGCCATTTTCCATAAACGCACCTGACTTATGTTGCAATTGTTGCGCCAATATTGCGCCCCGCTACCGATCATTCGGAGCGTTTGCCACTGAAACATTCCATCGCTGCGCGGCGAAGATGGAGGCGTCATCTTACAGTCGAACTCCCCGTTGCGATACAGCGACAGCGTTGATCCATCATACACATAAGCCCAGTGATACCACTGGTTAGCAATCAGATCACGGGCGGTAGTCAATTTGTTTGCTCCGAAAATTTTGGCATCCAAATAATTGTACGGCGAGTTGGCATCTCCGAAACGGGTATAAAACTCCGTAAATGTACCACGGCTTCCATCGTTTACTCCCCAGTTACTGAAACATGACTGATTGTTAATTCCGTATCCTGCCATTCGTACCCAGGCTTCCAAAGTCCATTCAGATACAAGAAGGTCCCAATCATTATCATGATGCGATGCGAGCGCTTGATTATTAACGCCATAGAATATAGGAACAGATACGTTTAACGGTTTGGCGATCACATACATGAACTTCGACTGCGATGACGCAAGCGCAATATTTCCTTCCAATACGTCGGTAATCGCTACCGGCAAAGCGAAAAATCCCTGCTCGTCAAAAAAGTCGATATGCAAAGTATAGTTGGCGCTGATATCGCCAGCCTTGATGGTCACCTGTGCATCAGACGGAAACGAAAAATCGGGTACCAAAACATAATTGGTGTTGTACGATTGATTAAACTGCTCGACGATTTTGGGTTCAAAACCCAATGACACTGTTACATCGTAATTTACCACTTTTGCCAACCGAACATTAATATACACATCGGCGCCGTCATCCTCCATTTTCACATTGAGGGATTTGTCAAATGCTGCTTCCGCTATGTAGACACTGTTGTCCTTGATTTCGTATCCA
>Ga0209628_10002633_pt1 | contig 12278 bp, 10 predicted proteins | sample TergutCu122P4_FD_187285 | JGI IMG/M metagenome (GOLD analysis project Ga0209628, IMG submission 187285) | Cubitermes ugandensis P4 segment gut microbial communities from Kakamega Forest, Kenya - Cu122 P4 (SPAdes) (version 2) | ecosystem: Host-associated > Arthropoda: Insects > Digestive system...
ATACTGTTTTGGGCGGAAGTCCATATATTATAAGTGATGTAATGTACAAATTGTAAATATGATTGACATATCCAATGTTACCTGTGTGACGAAAATGGATGAATAAATAATAATAATAATAATACATTGCTAAACATTCAGAATGCAGGATTTGAGGCTTTTCTAGTGGTGTTGCCAGAGATTCTGGTCTTGTGGGATGTTATCGTCGTGTTGGGTAAATCGTTTCTTACCTTTCGAAGGATTTTAGTGCCAACGTCCTCAGGGTCAGGCAGTGCAAGAAAAGTGGACTGCTTGGTCCCGAAGATGAAACATTGCAAACCTTTGAAACGTGTTACTATATTTACCCACCGACACAACGGAACTTACCAAAAGCCTTAATCTTCACTTTGAATGTAGTTCATCAGTACCCTGTGTGTAGAAAAATGTGTGTTGCTGTTAACATACATACATTTAAGTATTCTGGGAGTGTATTGTATGATACTGGATGTTGATAAAGACTGTATGAAATAAAATGACGAAACAAACTGGCCTCTGTGTTGTAAAAGTGGCATGGTGATAGGCGTTTTTGTTGTATATTTTTGTTCCCTCCCACAAATTTACATGTATTGTAATTTTGATTCAGCAAGGGGTATTCATTTTGCTCTGCGTAGGTTTATTTCAGTATTAGTACTGCGAATTTTACTAACACACAGTATTGTACTGAGAGAAACATGATGTTGGTGAATTAGCACCGGCATCAGTGAATAGATGGCAGCACATGTAACCAGAACTGCTAACAGATTTTAGAACTATACTGGACCCTACTAAGCTCATCCTTTTATCAGTAGCTTTGCTACATGAACTTGGCAGTTCACCCTATAACTTATTATGAAGGCACAGAGTGGGAGTAGAGGTGCAGCTGTACTGTTTCTTTAACCTCAGCTGTAGTAGATGGGGTGGGTGGTTAACATCACACCCTGGCTGCTTTACCCCCAGGAATTACCTGGTAGCCATTGTGTAGGGGGCTGGGTGTGCCCCACAGCTGGTCTGTAGGAGTGTGGAAAATCTTGCCGCCACGGGGATTTTATCCCTGGACACTGCAACCCATAATATGTCACTATACCAACTACACCATCCCAGCCCATGTGTGACCGTACAGAATCATATATTTATATCCTAGTTCTTGTGTATAAGGGAATCTTCGTATGTCTTTGCTGTGTCCACAACCTTGAGTCAGAATCCATTGGTTTTGGAACCATCTCCACTTATTCGTATGCTCAAAGAGTATTAACCATATCCACCAGACAATGAGAATTTGCATGGAAACATTCTGGATGTTGAAGATCCAAGTCTTCAGCAGTGCTGAGCTGTGTCAACAGGTAAGTTGTCAGTCACAGTTTTGGAGGAGCATACTGCTTCATGGACTGCTGGACACTAAGGATGGAGGCAGTTTACTCTTCCCAAACATCTGTAACTATTTGCCATTTGACACAGCATACAAACCCAGAAGACTTGGGTCTTCGTCAGTGCCACTATATGAAGCCTATGTCTAAACATTTTGGATGTTCCTGATGCTGTAAGTGTTGCCATGTGGGAAGTTTGTTTTTGCCTATAGCTGCTGTAATTAGTAGTCACATTTGCACTACTACACACTAGTGCTTGCAAGGTTGTGTAAAGGCCTTGTGATTTCAGTTTGATCCCAGTATAGTTGATAAGACTGGATTATAGTACTTGTATTAGTGATTAATCCTTTAGGGATGAAACATAATCTGTTTTCTTTTAAGACCCAGTTTATGCCATGCATTAAGCATTCTCCATCCAGGTTATAAACAGCCAATCAGTTGGCCTTAAATGGATTAACGGGACAGTGCTGCCCCATTAAAAGTACACCCTTTCCATCCAAAAGGAAAAACATTGGCTCACATTAGATGTTTAAATTGAATAGTGCTCCAGCCACAGCAGAAAGCTGGCACTTAAATAGGCTGTATGCAGAAGTTAATTTTGTGCAGGGCAAAAGTCATTGTTTGTTCTGAGTCCCATGTAAAACATGTAAATATGCTGTGTGGGCACAATGTAACATTTGTGTGGTACATTAAGTAACTGCTAGGCATTCAAATATTCATGCTGCTAAACCTGTTCCTGACCCACAGTGGAATGCATGAGGGATGTTCATTAAGTAAGGTCCCTTTGTCAGAAACTTCTGTGTTAATCAAGCAATTTATTGTGCAGTAGGGGTAGAATGCAGCAGATGGTGCAAGAGTCAGCAGATATATGCAGGGGATAAGTTTAAAGGCAACATTAATAACACTGGAAATGTGGTCCTACTAAGCTGTTTGTAGTATGATCTGGTTTTTATGGGTGAAGCATTTTTCCTGCATTGAAATTCGCTGCCAATCAATATAGGTGGATGGTGATGGCATGAGAGTGCAGCATATCAGAGAATGGTGCATAGAATTCTGAAATGGTTGATTGCATAGCTCATGATTGCAGCATTGACACAAGTGGAAGAACTATTTGTGGAAAACTGATGAGTCAGAATTCAAGAGCAAGAGGTCCCCAGGTACACAGTAATGAGGAAGTGGAATAGTTGTGATTGCAAGAACCTTATACTTTCTATGATGGAATTTTTAAACTCCTGCCAACATTGGGAAAATGCATAACTGTTCAGCAGTTGTTGTGAAAAATAATGATACTTGAGTGCTACAGTGAGCTACTTTTAATGTTGTAATGACGTCATTTAATTATTGTTACATGGAGAACCTTACATCTTGAATATCTTCAGAACCCAGCAACAGTGTATGGGATTTTGAAAGCTTGCCAAGTACATTAATGCAGTAGTATCCAAAGACATAAAAATTTGTATCACTAAACCAAAGTAAATCATTTTTAGGGGGCATGAGTCATTAATTTGGAAATATTCACCATTTTTAGGCATATTTGCAAAAAGTTACCTTGCTTTGTTACATCTGTCCATCCACATGTAACACCTTGGCTACTGTTAGGCAGTTTTTTGTGAAATTTTATTTTGGGGATATATACTAAATGACAAAAATGCAAAGACTCTTCAAAAGAATTAAAATACATTTTTTATTCTTACATTTATGAAACATTTGTGATAATGGCACCATATAGGTGTGATTTGCATATCAGGGTAATTTAATGTGTTTCATAAATGGCATAGATACTATTTTAAATCATCTAAGTAAATCAAATATAGAGATTATTATATGTGGTGATATAAATTTGAACTATCTGGCTGACCATTACAGTAAGCGACAACAACTGGAAAATTAATTAGTACAGTATGATTTCCAACTAGAAGCACAAATGGAACAAATTCAGCAATTGATGATATGTTTATAGATATATCCCAAATCAGCAAGTATACCATTTGTTTGTTTATAAATGGTCTGTCAGATCATGATGCCCAGGTAATAAAGCTAGAGAATATAAGTACTCAGAACAAATTAAGTGAAACTAAAATCACACGGAACTTTAAGTACTCCATTGATGACTTTGTAAGATCAAACTGAGCCATGAGATCTGGGATAATGGTTTTAATGAAAATGATGTTAATAAATTGTTTAATAACTTCCATAACACATATTTAAGGATTTTTTTTTTTTAGTTTTATCCAAGAGAAAATACTGTTAAAAAAAAGAAAACACTTGGTTGACTAGAGGTATAAAGATATCAGTTAACCATAAATGAGAGCTGTATTTGAAAGTAGAAATGGTAATGATCCTAAATTTAAAAGCATTTTAAACTATAGTGTAAAATTCTATCCAGAATTATTAAAGAGGCTAAGAAATGATACTACAACAAACAGATCTTAACTTCCAAAACAAAACTAAAACCATTTGGAATACTGTCAAATTCAAAACAAGGAAAGAAGTAGTGAAAGAAGGAATATCATTACTAAGCTTTAATGGTGCATTAATGGATAATTAACAAGCAGTAGCAAATATCTTTAATAACTGCTACTTAACGGTAGAAGAGGAGATAATGGGAATAAATCAGAATGATAAAATTAGTCAGTAGTCACCCATTAAACCATATGTTTCAAAATACTATACACATCTATTTTAGTATTAAATTTAGTTACGCATCAACTCATGAGATAGGTAAGATTATAACATCATTAAAAACAAAAAAAAATTCCCATGACTCCGACAAAATCTCAGTTAAAATTCAAATTTGGAGTAATCCCTTTTTCATTTCCCCTCCAACTTACATTTGTAATAAATGTCTTGAATTGGGCATTTTTCCATATAGGTTAAAATTTTCAATTGTGAAACCAGTTTTTAAAACCAGAGACTTATAAAATCGCAAATTTTAGACCAGTTGCTGTATTAACATCCTTTTCCGAAGTCCTTGAAAAGATTATTTTTTTTAAGGTGTACCAACACACAATCCAAAATCAGATATTTGCAAAGGAACATTATGGATTTAGAAGTAAATAATCCGCTGACATTGCTTCTTATACATTAATATATGAAGTATTAACTGCCATGAATAACAAACACATTGTAGGAGGTGTAGCCTATGACTTGAGAAAGGCATTTGAGTGTGTAAATAATGGAATATTATTATCAAAATTGGAGCAATATGGAATAGTAGGTAAATTTAAAGACTTGATTAAATCCTACCCCACAGATAGATACCAGTGAGTTATAATTCATGATCATATTGATAGTAATAGTTATTCAAATTGGGAACTAGTTAAACACGTACCACAAGGATCAATTCTCTATCCCTTATTCTTTTTTTATAAATGATTTGCCCATAACAACATCTAAAAATGCTAAATTAATGTTATATGCTGATGATGCTAGCATAACAATTACCATTCCTAGTTCCGTGGAATTTTCTACTAAAGTCATACAGCGAATATATTGCATTGTAAGTAAAATGGATCAGTTGAAAATAAATAAGAAGTGAACTGCGAACTAGGGTAATTAAGGCAAAAATACAAACATGCGACAAGATCTGTGGTCAGGCGTAAAAAAACTGAGAAGTCACATGTCAAGGTACTTGTCATTGTGGTGTTTGTTGCTACATTTTATGTGTATAGTAGGCCATAAGTTAGTGTTCTTTGTTTTGTTGCATTGTTACTGTCTTGTGAATGTTGGTGCAGTGTATAGAATAAATGTGGCAGTGAATTAATTTGAGTATTATTTATTTTCAAAGCAGGTACATAAAATTATTAAAATTAGGACAGAAGAAAATAAATGGGCAAATTGAGATGGAAAGGTACAAACATGCCTAATTGTTGGATTACAGATACATTTCCTATTTAGTTACAGATTTTCATTAATTGAAACAGTGCGTACAGCATATTTGAAAATGGTTTGATTGGTGAAGTGTTCTCTCTCTTAAATGTAGATAGCTGAATTCTTGTGTGTTTCTTGTGAAAAAGGTCAGAGCACGTAGCAATGTTTTTGCTTCTGCCATGAATTTTTGTTCCAGTGATGCATGCTTCTTTTAAGAATAGATTATAGTTATGTAAAAATGGGTGAATTGAGAGTAAATTAACCAGTCCCAATTTGGCCATGGAATAGTACAGTGCACAACCGGCCTTGAACATCTATACAGGATTGATTCCATCCCAACTCATGACAAACACCAGTGGCTGCTGTTACAGTTTATAGTGCTTCTGATGATGAGCACAAAGAGCGTCCGAAACATGTAGAACATACTTGTAGATGTTAATAAACACAGTACTACCAGAGTCGCATCTTGTTGGTTTATTATATATTATAGACTTGAGATGCACAGAAACTCAAATATATATTTAAAAAAAAGGTACATTAATTGTTCGGTTAGATCAAACCAAGTGGGAAAGAACACAAGGACTGTAAATATTCAGTTTAACCACAAATGATTCTCAGAAGCTATTTACTTTATTTACCAAATATCCATTTTAATTGATACGAATCACACCTAAAACAAATATTCCAAAATCATAATTAAAAAGACTAATAGATATTGATTATGTGTTGTGAGTGACAATACTGTTTGCCCCTGCATCAAATAGACTGTATTTTACCATGATTTTTCAATGCAGCTGTTATGGAAGTCCTCTGCTGGATGCGATACTAAGTTATTTTCATCCACCTCTTATCCCCACAGTGTATTTCCATATTGTACCTTGATGTTTAAACCACAGAGATAAAAAGGTCTGCCTTTGGATGCAGTACTAAGCCATTTTCATCTGTGTTCTATTCTTACATTTCCCTAAGATGATGATTTCCATTTCCTCCCCAGTAAGAAGTGGTCATTTATGGAAAGGTTTGCTCCTGATAGCTGTTTTTATGAATAATGTCATGAAACCAAAAATAGTACCCTGGAAAGGTGGTTGCGGAAACCTGGTTCATAATGGTCAAATACCACCATCCATAGCTTCTTCAGCTAAGTTGCTGCCCCCTGCCCCCCTCAATACACTTTATAGAGCTGTAAATGAATTGAAATGCACGTAAATGGTAAGATACTTTCAAATTCAGCCACAGAAGTTCAATTATACCAGGATATGTTGCTTTGTAGATTTGCATATAGTTAAAAGATGTTTTGAAGGAGATTGGTGTCTTCATTTTCAGAGTCAGAGAAATCCCTCATAGTTAACATTTCAGAGGAACTTCAAGGTCTAAGAAGTCCTGTGTATACAAACCTGCATGACATATTCCAGAAGTCTGCAGTCTTCATTAACACCACCATGAGAATCATATCTTGCAGATGTAGTCACAGTCCCCATGCTGTGAATTTCCCTGTATAAATTAGTTACTAATCAACAAAACACCAAATACCTGTATGGCCTTCCAAATTAGTTTCGATCAGGTGGCTGTTAGGGGGCTGCCAGTTGAATTTCTCTAGAGGTTGCCTAAATATAATGAAGTAACTCTTGAAGCTTCTGGATCTTCATTTCTCTCATAATTCACTATTACACACAGAGGTCAAGTATGATATTTATGCCACTGGTGAAATCAGGGTCACAGGACAGGTGCAGTTTGTTCCACATTGCAGGTGGGAGAGGCCAGACCATCTGATCTGGTTACCATTGGTGGGCCTTTGTAGTATTGAGGGTCATTGAACTTTCTAATGCTGTCCATCTTTTAGTTTCTTTCTCATGATCCCAAATTATATTTCCCTTTTTCTGCACGCAGTATCAGTATTTTCTAATATTTTTATCTTACTGTTTTTTCTTAGTTGAGTGTAACAACAAAGTAAAAAGTTGGTTTTATTTATGTCTGTTTAACATGTACATGAACCTCGTTTGAGCTTGAAAAAGAGATTCCAGATCAGAGGTAATGGGCTGCACTTGGTAAAGTATCCTGGTCTATTGAATGCATAATGTGTAGGTTATGTCTGTCTGGCCATGTGTTACAGATCAGGTAACTTTGTTACTGTAGTTCTATATTAGAAGTTGCCACACACACACATATTTTGACCCTTTCCCACATGGAATGGAACCTTCATTTTGTGTCGTGCTCGAATCATTTGCCCATCTTTTTTACATATAGCTGCAGATGTATGATTGATGTGAATTTGCTGGTACTTGGCATTCTGCTAGTAGGCTGCTAGACAGTATATCTCAGTTTTTTGTTACCTTCTCTGTTTCAGGCCTGTATTCTCAACCACCATCATTCTATATTCTTCCTGTAACTTGAGAGACCAAATTTCATATCATTAACCAGCAATAGGCTGTAGTGTTTGGTCTTAATTTCTTCGTGTGTGCAGTTTTGATTTGTTAGTGTTGTTTGAACTTTGCCACATTTTCAGAGAATTTATTACCTGTAAGGAAGGGATATAATATAAGTAATGGCCATTGAATGAGTTAGGTTCATAACTGCTTTATGAAATATAATTAACATTAAAATTCAGTAGAGTCAAGCTGCTGTTGGACTGATGATTTGTATATGCTGTCATTACATGTATTTATTCTGGTATGTTTTCAGGTCTCACATGCGCTCCATGCATCAGATGAATGAAATGATGAATTCTATGTTTTCAAACCCCTTTGGTATGCTGGCGATGGGACCACCAGCCATTGCATCATCACTTGGACCCCCACATATGAATGATAGATCACGAACAGATCTCATGCCCTTTGGCTTCCCAAGCTTGAACAGAATGTTTGAAGGCATAGTAAGTGCACTGCCTTACAGCATGATGTAGTGTTTAGGGTGGAATATTCTTGCTACTTACCCAGCCTGCTATCCAGTTCTGCCCATGGCCCTTTGTGAATATGGTAGCTGTAATGTGCAATGTGAAACTTTACAACCTGTCATGCTGACATCAAGAATTCTTGGGTTTTGCCTCCGCTTTCCACGCTGGTTCAGTAGGATTAACTTTTTTTTAATGTTAACTGCAGGATCAGATTATGCAGTTTTCAGTGAGGTTAGGCTGCCTTATTCCACTTTCATCCATGAAGTACAGTCTACAATCTGAACATATTTTGTGTTCAGATTGTAGATTTTTACACTAAAGCATATATTCAGGTTCTGTCGCAAACATGTAAAATGTATAGTTTCAGCTAAATCAGGTAAGGTAATCACAAAAGTAGCAAAACTTCATAATGCACTGAGTGTTTTGTTAACCTGTATCTTAGGCACATTTACGTCCCTGTGGAGCACTAGTTACAATTGTTCTGTCCTTTCATCTGTATGCACATAGTAACTTGCAATTTTCTGTGAAGATCTTCCTGAACTTTCATAGTAGGAAATGTTTTTGAGACATTCAAGCCATTTCAGTGTTGATTAAAATTGAGTGAACCTAATGGATGCTATGCCTTCACACATAGGCCTTCTTATCATTCCACAAGTCTTCATTGTCTTTAGACTGAAGTGAAAGATTTCTTCATACTTTTAACATACTGTGACCTTGAAGCCTCACTCATCACTGTTATTACAAATTTCTTGTATCCGTGTTACAGTAGCAGCACCATGGTCTAGCATGATGGCTTGTGAATGTTTTACTAGGATACAGAGTGTGTTATGTACAAAATAGAGACATTTATTTAAAATACTTGCATTTATTGGTATTTTGCGTTAGATCATGTTGGGTAATTTTTACAAACAAAGTCTAGAAGCAGTAATAGAGGGACTGCTGTAGAAATGTTACATCGAGTTTACCTTTCACAATAATTTGCTGCAGTACCCATGTGAATAATACTCATTTCAGTCCCTGTGGATGTTCTCTTGTAGGACCATATGGGAAATCCTGACTGCCATTCCTTCAGCAGCAGTACTATGATGACTATGACAAGTGGACCAGATGGAAGACCACAGGTATGTGCAGCTTGTCACACAAGGCTTTTAAATAGATATTTGCTAAATTTATTATTTGCAAATTGGAAAAGGTAGTCCCATTTTATTCAGAACATTTCTTGCCATTTGTTGGACTCACAAAGTTGAGATTTCGTGACAGTATCTGTAAACATAATCAGTTTGGCCCTCGAAACCTTGTGAATTCTGAAATTTACTACACTCGAAGTCCATGATTATGAGTACAGCTTATAAGAAGACAATTGTTGTAATGGAAGTTTAACACCCACTGTATAACATGTTTATGTTTCATATGGTACAGTTATTCCATAGCTGATTGTGTGTGTTGATGCACCAGTTATTATGTGTGATTTGGGAAGGCCATGTTTATCTTTAACCACTGTTGATGCAGTTACAATAGAATATTGGCTGTGATAGTAATGACAAGAATAAACTTACAGGTCACCGATGGGCCATCCAGGATGTGTGATGCAGTGTGATATATTGGGATATATCTTATTACAATGTTAGTAATGGTTTTTGAGCTTGCCATATGTTTAAGGTCCTGTCACTGAGCATGTAACTCTTCATGTACGTCCATATATTGCCACATAAATGCATGAAGCCTGCATTCCATTTCCCCTTGTGCTTTTATGGTGTGCTAAAGTACTTGGATACTTGAATCCTTTGTAGGTTTACCAAGCTTCATCCTCAACAAGGACAGCTCCAGGAGGTGTCAAGGAAACTAAGAAAACAGTGTGTGACTCACGTTCTGGCATGAAGAAAATAGCAATTGGTCATCACATTGGTGAACGCGCACATGTACTGGAGCGTGAGCAAAACGTACATTCCGGAGACCGTGAGGAACGTCAAGAATTCATCAATCTTGAAGAAGGTAGGGTGAAACTAGATATTATCTTCTCATTTTTATGGTTATTGGACAGTAGGAAGAAACACAGATTTACTATTTGGGCTTTTACATAGATGTGAGATGTGACTATTAAATAATGAGAACATTGATCGCGAAATTAAATACATATTGGTTACCTCTGAACCATCCATCACTTATATACAAAACCATGCTCAGTTACAATGATTTAATGTCGTAGTATTTGTAATAGGTGGGTTTTTTAACTTAAGAACTGAGCAACAAGTAAACATCAAATTTCTTGTGAAACTGAAGAAAACTGCTACCAAAACATTAAATTTTTTATGTGAGGTGTAGGGAGAGGCAGCGGACTTTACCGAAATACTCTTATGGAATAACTTTAGGGGATGGTGTGAGTGCTGAAAGGGTGATATGTAGCAGTGTGTACCTTTTATGGAAATTACGTAGAAGGGGACAACAGAGATGCAATAATTTCATTAATAAAGCACTTTTTTAAGCTAGTCTCGTTATGTAAGAGCCATAGCTCATATAATTGCAGAGGTAGCAGAGATTTAATTGGATATACAAAAATTGCTTTTTCAAGCCTTTCTGCTACTGATGTTGGTTGAGTGTCATAATATGTGTTCTGTATTGATACCATAGTTTTGGGTGTGCTTAATTTGTGAATATCAGTCTTTGTTACTTGGTCAGGCAAACATTGCTACCTGCTGTGGTTCATTTTTTTTACATTAAAAAAGCATGTTAACATACAAAGAATAATTCCTTGTGACACAAGAATTAAGAAATTCTTGCTGTCTATTGCTGATATTTCTTTGTTCCTCCAGAGGAGGCAGAAGACTTTAATAGAGAGTTTGAACAGAGAACAAGGCAATCTCTGGGTGCTGTTGGTTATACCTCAGCTAATTCTTCAAGCCGACATGCTCGACGCCATCGTGAACCCCAACTGGCATTGCCGTCGTCATCCTCCAGGTGAGTGTAGAAGTGTGTAGGGTCCATTGTGCAGTAACAAAGGTCTTCTAAACAGGTAGGTGATGACAGCTGTTAGGTGTCAAAATGTCATTCCAGCATGTTAGTTTCACTTCAATTTCTTGTTGTATCGTTCAACTGCACGAGATGGTGTAATGTTTTGTGTAATCTATTATCACAGTACTGTTTCAGTTTAGTTTTGGTAATTACCTTATGTGAGAATGTTAGAACTTGTTTGTTGTTAGTTTTGTAGTAAAACTAGAGCCAAGTATATTTCTGATCTTTTTAACGTTACTGGTATTTGACAATTTTGATACATGAACTCTCATGGCTGTGTTTAGAGGGATGGTCCACTGATAGGGTAAAACGGTAGTTTAGTATAGTAGTGACTCTTTCACTGAAAACCCATGGTCTGAGATCTTAATTTGGTTCTCCTGATGTTCACATTTTGTTCAGTCTCTGGCGGTACCAACAAAACATTTCTAACAGTTTGTGCAGGTACTTGATTAATAATAATGAAACAACAGGTTTTTGTTATTGTGAGCTAGCTAGATAGTTTAGAGTAATATCTGTCAGGCTGTAAAAACATCAGATATCAGATATGAACCTCTGTATACATGCTGGGCTTCATTATAATTCATTTTACCTTTTTTATAATTACTAGTAGCTTTAAAAACAAAATTGTTAGTTGCAGTTATTCTGTTGAGTATGTATTATATTTAAGGTGATGTTTTGTAACCCTTGTCTTGTGAGCAGACTTGTTTTATTTTTCTTTTGTATGGGTTAATGGTGTTAATTCTAAGGGTGTTGTTTTCATTAAAAGAATTATTTGTTGGGTTACTGTCAGCCTTGAAATCTAACTGTGTAAAATTACATTTTTGGATGTCTTGCTGCATACATAATTATTAAAATGCATGTGTTGATTATGAGGACTGTGTTATTGGCATTATGATTGGTGGTGTGCAGCCCCACACAGCTCAGTTTCACCACAGTTCTTTTTGAACTTCATGGTTACACCATGCATCAACAATGCTCAACTCTTTTATTACCAACTGATGCACATAATTTTAAAAAACACAGAGCTATTAAAACATTCTAAAATTACGCTCCAACATGTTTCGGTTTACATAGAAACCATCTTCAGGGAGCTAAAGTCAGTGCTTGGCTAAAAATTACACATTGGT
>Ga0209628_10002634_pt1 | contig 12277 bp, 8 predicted proteins | sample TergutCu122P4_FD_187285 | JGI IMG/M metagenome (GOLD analysis project Ga0209628, IMG submission 187285) | Cubitermes ugandensis P4 segment gut microbial communities from Kakamega Forest, Kenya - Cu122 P4 (SPAdes) (version 2) | ecosystem: Host-associated > Arthropoda: Insects > Digestive system >...
CCTCATAAAAGTTTAAATAATATGACACCTATAGAATTTTTAAACCATCATTCAAAAAAAATCCCTTATTTTGCTGTCGGATTTTAGGGGTACCTACAGTTTAATGAATAAGTTTTTGAACCTTAAATCTTTTTTGCTTGTTGCCACAACGTTTCCATTTCATCTAATCTCATTTCAGAAAACGATTTACTAAGTTCTTTCGCTTTTTGTTCCATAAAAATAAAACGCCGGATAAATTTGCGGTTGGTTTTTTCCAACGCGTCTTCGGGGTTGATATTTACAAAGCGTGCATAATTAATAAGCGCAAATAAAATATCTCCAAATTCATCTTCCATTTTTTCAGAGTTTTGGTTTTTTTCCTTGTTAAACTCTGCTAACTCTTCTTGTACTTTTTCCCATACCTGCTCTGTATTTTCCCAATCAAAACCTACCCCCCTCGCCTTCTCCTGAATGCGATACGCTTTTACCATGGCAGGCAGCGAGTTGGGAACCCCACCCAACACAGACTTATTTCCCTCGTTCAGTTTTATTTTCTCCCAATTTTCTTTCACATCATCCGCAGAATTAACTTTCACTTCTCCGAAAATATGCGGATGACGACGAATCAGTTTTTCACAAATACCATTCATCACGGTTTCAATATCAAAAAGATTATTTTCTTCTCCAATTTTTGCATAAAAAACGATGTGCAACAACAAATCCCCCAACTCTTTACCAATATCGGCATATTTTTTATCAATGATAGCATCCGACAATTCATACATTTCTTCAATAGTTAAATACCGGAGCGAGTCGAAAGTTTGTTTGCTGTCCCACGGGCATTTGGCGCGTAGTTCGTCCATAATGTTGAGTAGTTTTTGAAAAGAATGAAGCCGTTTATCCATTGTAAATACATTTTTTTTCGGTGGCAAAAATACATTTTACATTTAATGCGTTTTTAAATATTATAAAATGTATTTTTGCGCCTTAACTCAAAGAAAAATTATTTCAATGAAAAAAATATTTGCTTTACTATTAATTATTTGCATTAGTTTTGGTGCATTCGGACAAAAGAAAATTGCGGCAGGCGATAATGCTTTCGCCGGCAAACAGTTTAACAAAGCGCTTATTGCCTACAAAAAAGGGCTTCGAAAGGCAAGTAAAAACCCGGTGGAAGCAAAGCGGGTTACCTGGCAAATTGCGGAGTGTTACAGAATTATGGGGAATTTGAAAAGCGCAGAAAATCAGTACATTAAATTAGAGCGGAAAAACTACCAAAAAGATGAACCATTGCTTTTTTTTAATTTGGGAAGTATTTACCACTTGAAAGGAGAATACGACAAAGCATTGGATTATTATCTGAGATACAAAGAACGTGAACCCGAAGATGTGAGAGTAGAGGCACGTATTGAAGGTGTGAGAAAATCGAAAGGATGGTTGGAAAATCCAACAAATTATGAGGTGGAAAACTTTAAAAAAATAAATACCAAACAAGATGAGTGGGCGCCGCGATGGAGCAGTCAAGAAAAACAGAGCCAAATGATTTTTACTTCCAATAGGGAAGGCTCAACCGGAAAAGGATTTGACCAATGGACAAGTTTCTCTTTTTCAGATATTTATAAAATTGAAAGACCCAAAGGAAAAGGAAATGAGTGGATTGGAGAGTGGACAACCCCTGCACTCTTAGATGAAGAAGGAATTTTAAATTCGCCCGTAAATGAAGGAGAAGCCACAGGAAATAGAAAAGGCTCCGAAATATATCTCACCAAATGCCCGATTGATAAAAAATCGTTGAAAGCATGTTATATTTACGTTTCGCTAAAAAAGGGAGAATCTTTTTCCGAACCGGAAATGGTACAACTATGTAGTGATTCTCTTGTAAATTGCGTTCACCCATCACTTTCCTTTGATGAACTAACCCTTTATTTTTCTTCGGATATGAAAGGCGGGCACGGTGGATTTGACTTATATAAAGCCACACGTGCTTCAAAAGGGGGAAAGTTTAGTACTGTTGAAAATTTGGGACCTCTTGTGAACAGCGCCGGAAATGAACTATGGCCGGCAATGCGTGGAGATTCCGTGCTCTATTTCTCTTCTGACGGACACCCCGGAATGGGCGGACTCGACATCTTTTACTCTGTTCGCGTGAATGGAGAGTTTCAAGCGCCTCAAAATATGATGTACCCCATCAATTCCTGTTGGGATGATATTGGGATGGCTTTTTATGAAGAGGAAATCATTGACCCTAAATCGAATGCACCCTATCTGGAATTGGGGTTTTTCTCTTCAAACAGACCAGGCGGGAAAGGCGGTGACGATATCTACTACTTCCAATTACGCCCAACGGTTTTTACACTTTCCGGAACCGTGAGAGATGAAGCAAATAGACAACTGATTGATGGCGCCGAAATTGAAGTTATCGGCTCTAACGGAACTTCCTTCAAAACTCAAACTGATGTGAAAGGGCGATATGCGTTTGATAGAACAAAAATTTTGATGAATACTACCTATACAATAAAAGTTAAAAAGGCAGGATATTGGGATGTTCCCGATGCTCTGCAAACAACCATTGGACTGAATGAAGACACCGATATCCGTCAAGACTTTTTGTTGACCCGTATCCCTAAAGACCCAATTGTAATGCCGGATATCTATTATGATTTAGACAAATGGGATTTAAAACCACAATATCAAGATTCGTTAATGTATCTTTACTTTGTTTTAGTGCAAAACCCCACTTTAACAGTGGAACTCCGGTCGCATACCGACAGCAGAGCATCAGATGAACACAACGATTTGCTGTCGCAACGCCGCGCCCAATCGTGTGTGGATTTCTTAGTAAAAGAGATGAAAATTGATGCGGATAGAATTGTGCCTAAAGGATATGGAAAAAGAAGCCCTAGAAAATTGGATAAAGATATTATGGTGCCTTACAGTGGAAAAATGTATCTGTTTAAAAGAGGCGTTACTTTGGATGATAATTACATCAAGGCACTACCCAAAGACCAACAGGAAGCGGCACACCAATTGAATAGAAGAACGGAATTTTTTGTGCTTCGTGATGATTTTGTTCCCAAAAGCGACAACATTGCCCCGGTTTCCACAACAAAACCAATTGTAGTGATAACCAAACGGGTTATTCCTGTTCAAATCAACAAAGATATTGTCGCAGGCAGTTGCAGGGCAAACGGTAAAAACTTGAACTTTGTTCTGAGCGGTAAAAAGACGCAAGATATTTACATTGATTACGAATCAGCCACGAAACTATTACATGATATTAACATTGATATTGAAGATTTTGAATTGGGAGAAAAAGCGCTTAACCCTGATGATGGCTCTATCAAAGAAAATGCTGTTCTCTATCTTCGTGAATTAGCAATGGGAGATGATTACGCCGAAAACGTGAAAGTGATTGTGAAAAAAGGACTCCCCGCAGCTTTTGTTGTAGGCACCCAGTTTATTACGGAAGAGTGGGGAAACTTCACGATTGACTACGAAAAAAGGGAAATAGTTTTTGAAAAGTAAAGAATTTTTTTTAAAGATATAATGTTATGAAACACAAGATTTTTTTTCTGTTCGTTTTTGCGATTTTTTTGCTAATGGGTTGCAACAAAGATAAAATAACCCTCAATATTATTACCCCCAAGGATGGACAAAGTTTTAAGATTTACGAAGATATTGAGGTAAATGTAACAGCTAATACTAAAAAAGGCTCCATTACCCAAGTGGTACTAGATGTAAATGCAGACACTATTCTTTATTTAACAAAAGCACCATACGATTTTGCACCATACGATTTTTTAGTACCCTGTAAAGTTTTCAAAGATACAGGTTTTTTTTACCTGAATGTTTTGGCTTATAGCTCGGAAGGAGTGCAAGAAGGCAAAGCAATTAATATTAAAATTGAAGAGTAAAAATAATTTTTTGTAAAAAATATTCGTAAAAATCAATTACTTTATTAAATACGATTAATAAATGAAACTGATAAAACACCACAATTGAACTTGGTGACGCCCATGTTTTTTTATCTGAATCTTAATCAGATTTCCTCATAACAAAATAATTTATCAAGATTGTAAGGATACTTGCGGTTATTTAATTCATCAGTCTTATCTTTTATTATTTGTTCTGCAATAAAATAGTAAGCAATATGGTGGTTTCCAAAAAACCATTTTATGAGATGCAGCAAACCAAATTTACCAAGTAAGCACAATGCGTTTGCAATAAACAGCAGTTGACCAATTTGCATATTTGAAGCACTAAGTTCACTACCTGCAAAAAACAATGGCTGTAATGCAGCATAAAAGACCATTATTAAAAAAGCTGCAAGTGGAACTTTCTTATAGCCACTACTTAACCTACTGAATGTAGCAAGCATCGCACAACCTCCTAATAGTATGGAGAACATTGATAAAGCCCTAAATGAATAGTAAAACCAAGAGTATTCACTTTGATCTTTGATTTTTTCTATTTCTAATATATGATTATTTCTAAAATAACATATAAACCATATAAATCCTGCTATAGTTGCAAGTAAAAATAGAAAACTCCAAAATTTCCAATTCTTATTTTTAGAAATTTCAATAGTTTCATATTTATCCAAATATTTCTCATACCTTTTACAATATTCGGTATCTTCTCTTTCATATAATTTGAATTTATGAGGTCGTCCAAAAATACTTGCCAATGAAATGGTTCGCCAAACCCAATAAAATGCTTTACTTAAACAATAACTAAGCCCATAACCTTTTGGAAAATTTTCACCACTTTCCTTTATTGTTTTTCCACCCTTCTTTATTTTCTCATCTTTTGTTATTTCTATTGTCGTTTTAGTTACATTAAAAGTAAGATAAATGTAAAACCAAAATAAAGTGGCAATATTATTAAAAATCATTGTCAGTATATGTAAAACTGGTTCATTCACTGTATAAGTGAACGAATTAACAAGTTCAAATACATAGAGCAACACAAAACAGCCAAAAACTATCAAAAAATATGTATGTGTTTTTGTTATATTTTTATTTGTATTGTCTGTTAACTTATCAACGTAGTTATTAAAATCATCATCATTTTTTTCCCACTCTTCCAAATAAATAGAACCGAAATGATTTATTATCCATTCTTTTATTTTTTCTCTAAATGCTTTGTATTTATATTCATCATCCTTTGAAGAACAAATACGAAGCGAGGGGATAAATTGCTTAATATTTTTCAAATTGAATATAATATAGAACAAAACGTAAATATGAAAAATGTTTAACAATGGATACAATTGCATATAAATACTGTCGAATTGAAGAATATTATTAACAATTGAACTTGCCTGCGCCAGAATAGATATCAAAACTGTAGCAGCTGTCAGCCAAAGCATAATCCTCTCTACTGTACCCGGTTGCCACCAATTTGAATTATTAATGCTCTTTTTGGTTTTATAATTTTTTGTCATCTATTGTTACTTATTATTATCTATAATATCTTATTTCCATCATTAACTAATTATTTTTTTTCAAGCCGGCATACTCACGCTTGGATGCAATATTTATTTTTTTCAATTCAAGTAACTCCTTATTAGAATTAATATCTTGTAACTCTTCATTTTCTCGCTTTAATTCATGTATTTCGAATATTTTTATAAAATCATTATAATCATTTTCTGTTCTATAATTATTAACACTTGTAAAGAAATACCACAAAATTCGTTTGGATTTGGGTGCCCAACGTAATAATATATATATGATTAATACTTTAGCAACAACTGCTACAAGATACAAAATTATTTCTGCATACTTATTGAAACTTTCGTCTATATAATGAATATTTAGCTCAAAAAAGTGTATCATAGCATACAAAATCATCCAAAACTTAAAATAAAAAGGAAACGAGGTATAAGAATTACTCATACTTCCCCAACACCCAAAAATAGCAATAACAGATGTCAGGGCGATTATTAGATTGATTACAAATAAAAAAGATGAGGAAAATATAGGGGAAAAATAAGCATCAAAAGGGAAGCATACATCTAAAAGTAGTATTATAAGAATGATAAAAAAAATTCCAATCACAAAAAATCTATACAATCCATATACGTCAGGTTTATTCTCTTTTTTTAAAAATAAATCGGTTTTCGTGTTTAAAAAACCAAAAAACAAAAGAAGAAAAACATTTGTCAACAAACTAAGCATGGTAGTTAATGTTGAATACCAATTTTTTATAAAATACGGCTTAATTGGAATTTCTCCATTTTTAGTGACATTTCTTTTGCCCTTTTCATTTTGTTTTTCTTTTTCTGTATTTATTATATCTTCTTTTAATTTTGTGACAAGAGAATCGGTTGGATGAAATTCATTAAAGAATTTTTGATATTTAATAGAATCTTTAGGGTCGGAGCGAACTATTTTATTCATATCCTCATTCGTATCTTCAATAATGATATATCCTTTTTCTTCAACTTTTGCTCTATATTTAATATTTTTACTATTAGGGTTTTTCTCGTGACTCATTTTACATTTAAATTCAATCTCTGGGTAATTTTTGCCATTCAGTGTAATTATAAGAGGGTAAATAAAATAAAAAACACTATCAGAATTTATATGTTGAATTGCTCTCCAATCATCCTTGAAGTATTTAATTCTATTTTCCAAAGAATTAAGTTTAATATCTAAAGAATCAAGTTTTAAAGAATCAATAAAAATGTTTAAATCTTTTTCGAATTTTTTAGAACCAACGAAATAAACATTTCTCTTATCACTTGTGCAGTATTTTTTTAATATAAGATCTTTGTTACTATTAATTTTCTTTTTCAGAATCTCTAAAGACCTAACTGTTCTAATACTTTTTTCAATTTTAGAAAATTCGGTATTGGCTTTATTAAACTCTACAAAACTAACGATTAGCGTATCATATATGGGGTATTTAAAATCTATCCATCTGCTTTTGAATCTAATATTTAAAGGGAAAAATAATGTATCTTTAGATGTAGTAATATCTTTTTTTCTTTCGTAATTTGCATTATCTTTTTCTACTTCTGCAATAATATGACAATCAAATGTATCCTTAATTCCCCAATTATCATAAGTATTCCATCTGTCTACTGTTTTAACAATTTCTTCGCGATAAGCTTGACGGATAGAAATAAGAGAGATTATTGCGGTACACACACACACATAAAACCACGTTGAATATAAAAACCTTAAGTTTTTTTTAAGACCATCGGTTATTTCTTGACAGGGTGGAGGGGTCTTAGAAAAAAAAGACGTTTTTCCAACGTAATTATTCACTTCCGCTTCATTTATTTTAAAAGAAAATATTTTTTTCTTTTGTATTACACTTTTCCATATAAAGGAACAAATAAACCATAATGATAGACTACATGAAAGCCATAGCAACCATATCTTGATTTCAAAACAATTCTTTTCTATAAAGCCAAATACATTAGTAAAAACCTCAACCATTTCTTACAATTATTTACATTTCTTACAAAAAATTTTGCAAAAATATATATTCTTCATACAATTTTTAAATAAAGTTACGAAATTAGTGTATTTTTGAGAAAAAAATTTTTTTTTTAGAGTATGTTTTTATTAATGTGCAAATAAAAGGGGATTTTTTCTTCAAAATACAAAAAAAATAAAATCTTCTTTTTGTTTTAAAATTTTTTCTTTCTTCGCGCCTATGAAAAAACATCTACGCATTCACAGAAAAGGATACCCGTTTATCCTTATTGCATTTTTTTTGACTGTAACATTGGTTGTTCTTTTTTTTCTTTTTTACAAACCTAATTTGCTTTGGTTTAGTGTTTTATTGCTTTTTTGGCCAATCTTAGTAGGTTCACTATTCTTTGTGATAAATTTCTTTCGTATTCCCAAACGTGATATCCGTCGTGACGAAAACGCCATCATCGCTCCGGCAGATGGAGAAATAATTTTTGAGCCCGTTAAGGTGTTAGTAGAAGAACATTTTAAAACAGAGCGAATAAGAATTTCCATTTTTATGTCACCGCTTAATGTGCATGTGAATACATACCCTATTGATGGCGAAGTTGTTTATACTAAATATCATCCCGGAAAACATTTTACTGCATATTCGCACAATGCAACAGATGAAAACGAACATAGTACTGTTGTTCAGAAACATAAAAACGGGGAAGAGATAATGTTTCGACAAATTTCTGGCATAATTGCTCGCAGAGTATGGTTTTCAACAAAAAAGGGAGATTTTGGTAAACAAGGTGAAGAAATGGGAATCATTAAATTCGGCTCAAGGGTAGATGTTTTTCTACCTTTATCTGCTGAAGTATTAGTGGAAAAAGGAGATATTGTGCTTTCAAAACTAACACGTTTAGCGCGATTCTCATAGTTTTTTTGTATGCAACTCAGTATTGTCATTGTAAACTACAACGTAAAACACTTCCTTCTGCAATGTTTGAAGTCGGTACAAAAAGCCATTTCCGGCATTGAAGCCGAAGTTTTTGTTGTGGATAATGCCTCATCTGATAACTCTGTGGAGATGTTGAAAGAAAAGTTTCCTTGGGTAAATCTTATTGCAAACAAAGCAAATAAAGGTTTTTCTTATGCTAACAATCAAGCGATAAAACTCGCCAGAGGCGAATTTGTACTCTTGCTCAACCCCGATACCTTAGTGGAAGAAGATACGTTTGCGAAATGTTTGGAGTTTATGAACCACACCCCTGATGCGGGCGCTTTGGGAGTAAAAATGATTAACGGAAAAGGCGAGTTTCTTCCGGAGTCGAAAAGGGCACTCCCAATTCCATCTGTAGCTTTTTACAAAATATTCGGATTTTCAAAATTGTTTCCCCGTTCAAAACGATTTGGCTCTTATCATCTTACATATTTAGATAATAAAAAAACGCAACCGGTAGAAGTGCTGTCAGGAGCTTTTATGTTTATCCGCAAAAAAGTATTGGATGAAATTGGTCTTTTGGATGAAACTTTTTTTATGTACGGAGAAGATATTGACTTATCGTATCGTATCATTAAAGCCGGATACAAAAACTACTACTTACCCGACACAAGAATTATTCATTATAAAGGAGAAAGTACAAAAAAAGGGAGTATCAATTATGTGATTGTGTTTTATAAAGCTATGCAAATATTTGCAAAAAAGCATTTTACAAATAAAAAATCTTTCCTGCTAACCTGGGTTCTCAATGTAGCAATTTGGTTTCGAGCTTCTTTGGCTATAGGAAAAAGAATGATTTCCTCATTACTTTTGCCTATTCTTGATATCTTTTTTATTTATAGCGGAATGCTGCTTTTGGCTTTTTACTGGCAAAAACAAGTGCTCCATTATCGCGAAAGTTTTTTTCCCGATTTTTACTTTTATTTTGTAATTCCATGTTATATAACAATTTGGATTATCTCTATTGCAATTAATAAAGGATATAAAAAACCGTTTTCAGCTTCTAAAACCAATAGAGGTATTATTTTGGGTACAATTGTAATTTTGTTAATTTATGCCATCCTGCCTGAAACCTACAGATTTTCAAGGGCAGTTACTGTTTTTGGCGCCGTGTGGACTGCTATTGTCATGAATACTATTCGTTACATATTTCATTGGTTTAAATTGAAGGGCTATGAATATTCTAACTCCCAAAGACGAAGAGTGTTAGTTATCGGGAAATTTCAGGAGACCGAGAGAGTTGCTTTGATAGCCCAAACAGGCAGCCATAAGCCTGAAGTGATTTATTCTATGGAAGATACCTCCCCTGCTGAAGTTAAAAATACTATCGAAAAAAATAAAATTAACGAATTGATCTTATGCTCAAAAGATGTTAATATTCAAAGTGTTATTTCGCATTTTGAAGAAATGAAAAATGACGCGATAACATTCAAAATTGCTCCTGAAAATGAGCAGGTAATAATTGGCAGTAGAAATATTCAACAATTAATTAATATCAGAGAAATTTAAAGTTCAAAGTTAATTTTTCTTTTATTTTTGCAAAAAATATTAATAAATCTGTAATTATGAAAAAACATTTTCTTACCCTCTGTTTTTTATTAGTTTCCTTTGTTGTTTTTGCCGGAAAATTTGTGTTAATTCCTGTTACCGAAAACAATAATTTAGAAACTTTATTTGCTTATTATGATTTAAAAATTCATTATTATTGCGATGATTATGTGTTGGCAACCACCGATAATCTAAATTTTACCGGACTTGTTGTTCTGGATGAAAATGCTTTTGCGGATGATAAAACGTATGCAAAAGTATATTGCTCTGAAAATAACAAGAACGAATTTCTGACCCGTTCAGCGAAAACAAGCAAAGTGCTGTATTCCGGCAACAACTTTTTTATCATGCAAATATTGTCGGCAGATTTTCAACCGGCGAAAAACGATGGAACAGTAGCCATCTTAAATATTGAGGCAAGCCTGCCCAAATCTGTTGATAATTATCCGGTTATTACTGAGGTGGATGAAAATGTACTGAACTGTATATCACAAGTGAATACCGAAAGTGTGATGGGGTATATTCAAACCTTGGAAAATTTTGGAACAAGATATGCGCAACACGCCCAGCATATTGCTGCACGAAATTGGATAAAACAACAATATGATGAGATGGGTTTAGATTCCGTTTATTTACAGGCTTTTACCTGGTATAGCGGAACAAACCATAATGTGATAGCTATTCAGGAAGGTAAGGATCCTGATTTGAAAAAAGAATATATTGTGATTGGCGCTCATTATGATTCTTATACTTATGAATCGCAAAGTAATGCACCCGGCGCGGATGACAATGCTTCCGGAACTGCAGGTATTATGGAAACCGCCAGAATATTAAGTCAATATGATTTTAAACGTTCGATTATCTATTGTTCATTTTCTGCCGAAGAATTGGGTTTGTATGGAAGCGACGCCTTTGCTCAAAAATGCAAAAATGAACAAATGAATATATTAGGATATTTTAATTTGGATATGATTGGCTATTTGAAAGCCGAAAATGAAATGAAGATATATTTGATTTATCCAACCTCTGCACTTACTTTGGCTAATTATTTTGTTAATGTGTGTGATATCTATTTTCCGGGTAAAGTAATAAAAAAACAAAACCATTGGTTGATGGAGTATAGTGACCAGCAATCTTTTAATCAAAAAGGGTTTAAAGGAATTTGGTGGTTTGAAGATGTGGACTGTGATTCTCCCTACATTCATCACATACCGGGCGGCACAGTATATGGTGGTTGCACTACTTCATGTTTGGGAACGGTACCGTGTGTGGGCGATGTTATTGGACCCAGTGTAAATAATCCGACCCAAGTTACTTTATTCACGCAGGCAATGGTAGCCAGTGTTGCTACTTTAGCAGAAATAGATGGCCCCCCCCCTCCACCCTTAAATCCTCCTATAAACTGCAACGCAGAGTATTTTGAAGAAATGAGTATCCTAGTAACTTGGGATGCGCCGGTAGAAACCACTCCGAATCTATATGATGTTTACAGAGATGATGTTAAAATTATGCAACAAGTAGGGTTAATTTATATGGATACCGTTGCAGATTATCAAAACCATTGCTATAAAATCAAAGCCATTTACGATGAGGGCGCTAGTGTATTTAGCAACGAATCTTGCGCTGCCGTTCCTTTTGTTCCGTTAGCTCCCCCCACCAATTGTTTGGCAACAAATTATTTTGAATTGTCAATTAAAATTATTTGGGATGTCCCAGAAGAAAGCACACCGGATGGTTATTTTGTTTATAGAGATAATGATAAGATTTTTGAAGAAGCCATTTCTGCAACAGAGTTTTTTGATATACCAAACGAAGAAGGAGAGTATTGTTATAAGGTTTCTGCCCTCTATGGTGAAATTGAAAGCGAATTTAGCAACTCTTCATGTGCTTGGGCTTACAACGGTATTAATGAGTATGATTCTAAAATTAAGGTATACCCGAATCCAACGACGGGCGAGTTACGAATTGAGACATCAGATATGAGATATGGGATATCAGACGTTACTATTTTTGATATTTACGGCAGAAAACTTGTCTCAAATCTCAAATCTCAAATCTCAAATCAAATAATTAACATTTCTCATTTTCACTCAGGAATCTATTTTCTAAAAATTGAAACAGAACAAGGAACTATAATGAAGAAAGTAATTAAGAATTAACCCGTTCACCGCGCACCGTTTACCGCTATTTCATTTTCTTTAACGCATCCCGATACAACTTTGCTTTTTCAATTTTTCCTGCTTTTTCAAGGGCTTTGGCATATTTTTTATAGGCCTTTTTATAAGCACTGCGTTCGTCTAATCCCTGCGTTTTATACAACGAAATTAATTGA